>JACKZZ010002151.1_pt1 | contig 25062 bp, 12 predicted proteins | sample 8027871 | NCBI WGS metagenome assembly JACKZZ01 (sample SAMN15724774, study PRJNA655200) | protist metagenome | isolation source: fluorescence activated cell sorting (FACS) single amplified genomes of... | place: USA: West Boothbay Harbor, Gulf of Maine | collected 2000-07-19 | reverse complement strand
AAGTTTAGAATACAATACTGAATTATCAACAGCGTCTTGTTTGGCAGTTGCTACAAGTACATCATATGCTGTATCAACATCTGAATCTGAGTCATAAAATTCATCCTCTGAAGAAGATGATTTTGGTCTTGTTATTTTGACATGTTCAGAAAACCCTATATCTTCATATAGGTCTGCTTTCTTCTTAATATTTTCAGCTGCCACTGCCGCTTCATCTTGACCAAAATCATCATAATAATTCCAATCTTTTGCTCCCTTCTTCTTTTTTTTTTTGGCCTTTCCTTTGCCTCCTTTGGTAAATTTTCTCTTTCCTGGCATTGGTCTTTTGATAGATTGGTTCGCTTGTGTGGAATAAAACCTTGTATGGAACTCGACTTAAGTATGCTTGCAAATTCACTGGTAGTAAGGGAAATCCAATGATGATATTATAATATTCCTTGGTCTTTTGATGGAATGGTTCGCTTGTGTGGAATAAAACCCTCTATGGAACTCGACTAATGTATGGTTGCAAATTCACTGGTTGCAAGGGAAATTCAATATTTCTTGAGGATATATTCCTTGATATATTCAACATATTCAACATCCGAAGTACAAGGCGCACGCGCACGCACCAAAAATATATATTGATCTCAATAGAGCTGTGACTGCCAAAAATAATCCAACCTCGTTCAATAGGACTCACTTTGACTACACGAGGAAATAGCGGCAACTGACAAGTGATCACTTTTGTCAGTTTTTGCCGTATTCAAGTGTTAGTGTATTCAAGTCCATGTCGACTTGTTTGGCGCCTGTACTCCTCGACTCGTATTGAGAATAGTTGAACAAAAAAGGAGGACGAGTGGAGAGTGGAGAGTGGAGAAAGAAGACCAGTGGACTCATTTACCCGGGAAGTTCGTTCAATCAATTCAATCAGTTCAATCTCGGTCCTTTTACCCTACTTATATACTTGGTATAACCATCAGTGAACCAATCAACTATCTACCACGAACACCTACAACAATGCTTGCATTACAACAAAGGTTACTGCAACACAATGCACGTTTAGCGCTGACGGGCGCAGATGCTCTTAATCAAAGACAAAAAAGAAGAATTATGCAAAAGGTGTCTAAATTAAAAAAGGAAATGATGTTATTGAGTGGTTCGTCAACATCCTCAACTACCTCTACTACCACCACAGTTCTTGGAGAGAAAAGACCTTCTGACAGCTCATCTGTATCATCTGTACAAAAAAAGTCTAAAGCTAATGAATTGTTTGTACCTTCTTTAAATCGTGCCCAAAGAAAAAAGAAAATTGTTGGGACAAATAATCGACTCAAAGAACTTGCAAGAAGAAAGCAACTTGTAAAAGCTGAACAGTGTTTTCAACGTGCACAAAAATCTGGTTTAGTAGATGTGCACACTTATACAAACATGTTAAACGTTTATGTACGTATTGGTGATATCGAAAAAGCATTAAGCGTTTTCCATGAAATGCCTTTACATCGTCTGATACCAAATGTTGTTACATACACAACGTTATTTAAAGGACTTGGTGCAGCAGCACGTTTTAATACTATCAATCAACTTTTACATAAAATGACAAAAGAATCCAACCCACCACAAATACCAACAATACGTACCATTAATACATTAATGCGTAGTTATGCGCGTCATGTACGCCCTGATTTAGCTGTAAGGTTGTTTCAGCAATGTCAATCAGAATGGAATATTAATTTAGATGCCTCTACTTATGAATATTTAATATCCTCGATGTCGTATTCCTATCAAACACAAGAAATTAAGAATATGATTGAACAATTAAGACATGCTGTTGTTGCATTGGGTGATACAAGAAATGTCATGCTAAATGGTAGTAGTGGTGGTAGTAGTAATAAAAGTACATCATTGGCTGGCGAAGCAGATGCTGCCGAAAATCCAGCAATTTATATCGATTGTGCAAGAGCATGTGCATTAGTTGGTGATCAAGAATCAGGTAGAAGAATGTTACAAGAGGCAAATACATTACTGATGTCTGAAGATGTCTTTTTAGAAAGAAGAACACAAATGAGCCGTTCACAATTGGCGTTGGTTGGGCGAGGTAAAGGTAATATTGCCTCCAATGCAAGAGCAATGGCTTCAAAACAGCATGCAAGGGTTAGATCAATGAAAGAATTTGCTGAACATCGTGTTGATGATTTACAAAGAGAAATGGCTTTATTAAAAGAATTTTTAAGTGACAATAGTAGTAGCAGTAGTAGTAGCAGTAGTAGTAGCAGTAGTAGCAGCAGCAGCAGCAGTAGTAGTAGTAGTAGTAGTAGCAGCAGCAGTATTGGCAGTGGTAGTGCACGGATATTAAGTTTACTGCCACAATTATTATTATTAGATGGTGAGTATGATAAAGATACAAGTTTAGTACAACGTTTACAAGCATCACTACGTTTATCATCTGGATTAGATAGATTAATAGCATCTCAAGAAGATCAAATACAAAAGAGGAATACTCTTGAAAATACATTAATAAATGCAATTGATAATGACAATAATATCAACTTTCATAAAATATTAAAAAAAAAAACGAGTGTGCCTATCAAAATGGAAATATGTAGTGGTAACGGTGAATGGTCAACGTCATGTTGTGCAAGTGAAAATAAAAAGAGCAACAATTCATCTATATGGGTGACAATCGAATTAAGAAGAGATCGAGTACAAAGAACATTTGCATCAATGGTATTAAAGGGATGTTCCAGCAACATGTGTGTAATTGGCGGTGATGCATCTATTATTGTATCTAAAAATATAGCACTTAATTCAATTGATCAATTGTTTATTAATCATCCTGAACCACCCGAAAGAAATTCAGGTGTTAGTAAAGTGGCGAATGAACAAAATTCACATTTATTAAATCAAAGTTTTTTAAGAAATTTAAAAAATATAATGAAAGAGAGTGGCTTGTTAACCATTGTAACAGATAATTTACCATATGGAAAATCACTGTGTAATATATGCCATGAGGCAGGATTTCAAAGTACTTGTAGCGTGGATCAACAGGTTGAGGATGAGGAAAGTGTTGAAGGTTTCGGTGTTGATGTATTGGCTACTGTTGGTAATGTACAGTTATTAGAAGGTATGCCTGGTCCAGAGAGTGGTTATACAAAGGGCACAGAATCCTATTTTGATCGTTTATGGCAACGAGGTAAAAGAAGTCGACGATTTCATTTATCTGTTGTTAAAATTGAAAGTGTTACAAAGATGACAAATGATGAAATGAAAAAACAAAAGAAGAAACAGAAGAAAAAGAGAAAGAAAGAAAAATACCAATATGCAACGGAGGTAGAAACACCATGGCATCGTGATCAAAGTTACTAAAAAGTTGCTAAAAGAATCTATACAACATTCTCTACTTTGAACTATTTGACTCTCCACTACTTTTACTCTCCAGTCTATACACTCATACCCAATGCTGTTTCAAATATTTCGCTTCGAAATCCATCCTCTAAAAATGTATCACATGTAAAAATTTTAAAATATTTATTGTTCTGCCTACGGTACAATTCATCAACCGAGACGGTACCTTTCATCATATGTGATATACTATGTAATGATACCAGTGGTTTCTCAAAATTATCGTCATTATTATTAGAGTTATGATTATCATTAATTAAATTTTGGTAGAAAGTTGATGATGTCCTTTGTATAGATTTTGCTACATACATTTTTCTTTCCTTTTCTAATAATAATTTAATTTTTGATATTCTTATTTCTATTGGTATATCAGAGGATTGTATTGTACCTAAACTTATGTCATTAAATTCTTGTTTTTTTAATGAATATACCCATGTAGCCCATTCACTTTTTGGCGGTACATATTTCTTATGTTTTTTTCCTTGATTTTTTTTTCTATCACTTTTTTTTTCAACCTTTTTATTATTGACTGCATTGTTTTTTTTTTTGTTTTTTAACAATAATCTTTTTTTATTTTTTGCTTGTCTTGATTTTTCTTTATCTAATGATATTAGCATATTTTTTGCACCAATAAAAAAAAACTTTTCATCTAACCAATTTTGTGAATTCTGAATTGTTGGTTTTATAACATTTTTCATTATGTAATCTAAATCTAATAATTCGCGTGATTTATTATGTTTCAATGGTTTCATGCCAATACAACTCGTATTACCATAGGTTTTTTTGGCTTCGCTTACTAAATGTTTCATTGATTTTTTATCTTTTTGATGAAACATGTGGTTATCTATATTACTTGTAAAACCATTTTTTGATATTTTTTTCATACTACCTAGACTATCTGTAATATTTGTATATGAATGATTATCTGGCGGTGCTTTTCGTATTAATTTCTTTACTTCCTTCATATTATTCTTTTCAATAAGAACCCATTTTCTCAGTAAACTTTTTATTCTTGCTATTTTACAACTTAAAAATGATCTCCACCATCTTTGTATACGTATACATCTCATTCTCATTAACCTTAATGCTACTAATGCTTTTGTGCAGGCGGGTATTGCATTTATAAATTTAATAACTATTTTCGCTGATGTTTTTCTTACTTTTGCTCTTAAGTTACTGATAACCAAGATAACACGTATACCTAATATTGTTTTCACATGGTCAACTCTTTTTTGATCTCTTCTTCTTATAAATATTCTAAACTGTTTTTGTATTATACTGGCTTTTTCATGTTTTAAATTCAAAAGATTAAAATTAATTAAATTGGCTTGAAACAATAATACTGAAGTAACAACATGAATAATTTCAATAAAACGTATTTTTCTTTCAACGGTATTTTGTAATTCTATTCTTCTAATACCTTTCATTTCACGTTTTAATAACGAGTGAATTCTTTTATTGGATTCTTTGTATTCTTTTTTTGCTCTTCTTAGTATACTGTCATCTCGTCTTTTTATTCTTAATAATTTTGCTTTATTTAATCCTTCATTTTTTTCTGAGGTTTCTTTATTCTTACCAACACCCCATGATTTTTTTTTAAGGGAATCTCTCAACATTTTTCTATCTCTTCTTACTTTATTTGTTATAGATAATGGTGATGAATATTGAACTTTAATTGTAAATTCAGATGTTGATTCTAATCTTGTCATTAATGGTAATGTTTCTTTTAAAAATCCGCTGTGTGTTAATTCAGCACTTTTTTTAATACGCTCATCTTGCTTTCTCATTTTTTCTTTTGATATTGTTAATATAGGTGATGTTACAACACCTGGTGGTGCATTCGGCTTTGGTGTGATGGAAGAAAAGGTAGAAGAAGATCTGTTTATTTTTGGTGCTTTTTTTGGAAGCCGTGACGAATGTGGCCTTAAACTGTGTTCTAATCTTGCTGTTGTCATTGGTTCTAATTCAACATCGACACTGCCACCAATAAGATTAATATTAATATTTGATTTCTTCCAACTTTTTCTTCTCTTTTTTTCTTGCGTTGCAGTATCCATGTGGAATTTAAGAATGGAATTGTATTGTAATCTAAATCAGAGGAGTACTCTTTTGTGTTCAAAAGCAATTGATCCGGTAGCGGTATAATCGAAATACTACCATACTGTATACTAATACCAGGTACCAGGTACGCGGTACGGTAGCTACGGTCTAACCCTAATTCGAATTTGGCAAATAAATTGGAAAAATATAAAAAATCCAAAATGAAAATAAAGATCCACACATCCACCATTTGAAACCATCACCACCACCTGAATAATTCAGGGTTTACCAGGTTTACCTGGTTTACAGAGTCAGTGTGACGAGCAAAGCGAGAAGAGGTAAATAAATAGCATCTCCACACCATATTGATCTGATTGACATATGTACTCAAATACCATGGTATAAATAAATGGCACTATTCGTAATACCTTCACCTTGTTCAATGTTACTTGGTAAGGTAACAATATGCTATTGTTCCGGACTATTATCGTCTATCTGCCATATGCCAGTAACTTTTTTTTATAACTGATACTTTCTATTCATTTCCTATTTATAGACTTGACTCTGTTCCACTTCGGCGTTTCCCTGATTGTTTTTAATTCTTTTTCTCTTGATCAGGACGATTATTGAAAAGACTATTCTAATATGGCACGAAGAACACCACGAATAGGTGGCGGACAAACAAATCATCCCTCTATGCAAGGATTGGAACATACAACAAGAATAACAACCAGCCGACCATCAAGTCGTCAATCAAATGTATCGAGAGGATCCTCAAGACAATCAAGACAATCAAGACAATCACGTCAATCACGTCAATCAAGAGCTAGTTCCAGAGAATCAATCAATAATGGTCGTACGGGTGATGGTATGAATCCAGAATCTTGGTTCAATCCACCACGTGGACTTGGTAGTGCATCGCGTGGCAGTAATGGTGATCCTGGTGCTCGTCCGGGTAATACTGGATTGCCACCAAAAAGTCCACGTCAACCGTTTGGTTCAAATATGAATAAGCAATCAACACAGAGATCATTGCTTGGTCCAACAGGTGGTAACATCGTTAAAGATCGTGTATTACGTAATCTTCTCCAACATTCAGGAAATGCAGCAGCATACGTCAGGCCAGCTGGTAATTATATGAATAAAAACCAAGAACTGTTTGATATAAAATTGGAGGAAAATTTACATGATGTGAAAGATCTACATAGTACCGGTGATCCAAATTCAGCGGATGCACATATAGCAAAAGAAATAGATGCTAGAGCAACTCAAGTTGATAACTTTTTAAATTTAAATAAGAAATTGAAAATTCCGCAACAATATTATGATCCAAGGTTTAAAAATATGGAACAGGACTCTGTTGTTGATGAATTAATTCAATCAAGAAATTTTACTGGTAGAATGAGACAATTAAGATTAAAACGTGCAAGAATCTTATTAAATTCATCAGAGGGTGTACATTCGTGTGTCTCACCAAGAGAAGGTTATGGTGGTCAAGGAGAGGGTAATCGATTTTGGACAGAAAAATCAAAGAAAGAAAGATTGGAACTACTAATGACCATGAAAAAAAATCCAGAGGACAAAGTGAATCATATGATTAGAAATCCAACTACTTATCATATTAACCATGTAAGTTTTAAATTATTTTTTTATTCTGTGTAGACAAGAAGACGGCTGGTTTTTTTTTTTGTTCTACTTACATTTTATATTTGCTTTCTTGTGTTTTTCAAATGTTCTTCTTACTGCAGATGATATCAAATGGTCAAGATCATCGAAAGATGTGGGAAGGTCAGTCATGGACTAGTATGCCTGGCTATGGTCATCATCCTGGTGATGGACATCAAGCTCATCATGGAGCCCCAAAAGTCAGCTCTGCCCATTGGAGTTTACCTTACCAACCAGCCTCGTAAAAATAAATAAAAAGAGCCCGAAGTTCACACTACCAAAAACTCAAAAAGCGTGTGATAGAAGTAAGCATGCACAAACAAAATTTCAAATGAGCTTCTTCTCCTTCTTCGTTATCATGAGCTGTCAACATTCTTGGTAGTGTTGTAGTACTCCAAAATGGGAAATGGAAAATACAAATATTATATAGTACGAACTTTAAAAATTATCAAGAAAATCCTTTTTTTGTTACTGTTACATTTGCCATATCATTATTTATACTCGGCTTGGGTAAAGCATGACACGAACACGGGCAGATGTGGCAGAGGAAGGGAGGTTGGAGCGGAATTTGGCACGGACAATACCGTTAGAACCGTGGGCACGCAAGATCTTTCCCCAAATGCAGCGGAATCTTGTTTTTTCGGTTCCCTTTTTCTTTTGTGCTTTGTAAATGAAAGCGACTTTTTTTCCAACGTAGAAATCTGTTTCACTTTTATCATCGACACCCTCTAACTTAAGAAGGGATGTGTGTTCGTATTGATTTCTCAAGCCACGTTTGTGTCCCATAACAATTCCTCTGACATACAAACTAATAGGGGAGGGGGGGAAGGAGTATCAGGTTAGTCTACGATAATATAAAAAGTAATAAATAAAGGTGAATGAAATAGAAAAACAAGTTGGACGATTCCGTGTCGTGGTGGTTGTTAGCAAATGCGCCGATTATCACATCAACAAATCTTCTTATAATTGTTACTACCATCAATGCAGTCTCCATTGATATTTTCTTTTTTTTTAATAATCTTTCTCATTATTATTTATTTTTTTTTTTTTGCATTTCAGTCGACCGAAAATTAGGTTATTGTTCAACCCAAGTACGACAGCAAAAAACGGCGTTTTCTTAACAAAAACAAAAGAATGCATTCTATAGTTTGCAATGAGTATCATGGTAGTATTATTATTTGATTCTGTTGTCGTATATGGTTGATTGCTTTAAGTTGATGATTACACTGAAGATATTTCCACATAGATTTTCTCGTTCATTGATTCATAGAAAAGATATTATTGTATGATACTTACCGAACTGGTTGTCCACTTTTGTTTCCTGGTCTAGAACTGGCACCAGCTAAGAAATTTTTCTCAACTTTTGAGATAGGCGGGCGGGTTGGGTTACCGTAGTGTGATGGGTGTCCTCCTGGCATTGTTAATAAATGTGTACAAAGTAATCTCAATTGATGGATGCAAATGAACCAAAAGAAGAAAGCGGGGAGGACTGCTGGTGGTGGCCTAAGGACGGAACAATCGGCCCATAACCTGACCAAACCTGACCAAACCTGACCAAACCTGACCACTTTTTTGCTTTTGCCACTTTTTTCGACAACACGAATCTTGGTTTCTTTCATTTTTTTTTTTCCATTTTTGGATTCAGAAAATTTCCTGACACTCACTCAGCTTGCAACACACACGCTTATACTGGTATAATCAATCCTCACCTAGGCTTTCCTACGAGCCTACGAGCCTACGACTACGTACGTACGAGTAATAAATAAATAGATATATAGATAGGGCCTGATTTCATCCGATGAAAATTCACTTCCATAGATGTGAAGTACTTTACCGTATGATGGGTGAGTGTTCAGATGGATGAAATTTCATCGCTCAAATCTACTCGTAGATGGATGAAATTTCACTTCCATACCTATAAATAGGATTCAGGGCCTAGAGGAACTACAACGTACAACGCTATATATACTGTAGCTTTGTTGTGTGGTTTCTAGGTAATAAGGAAGAAAATACAGGATGAGAGTGGCGGCCGCAGTGTAAGATCCTAGTGTATCAATATACTAAAGCAGAATTTTCTGAATTTTCCGAATCTGCCCTCCATTTCATTTGAATCATCTTAGAAGTACCTATAAATTAGCTTTAAAAAGTTGGTCAAAATGGTCAAAAAATTTTGTACAAATTTTTTGGTTAAATTTTAGTCGAACCTTAGTGATTTCGTTCTTATTTATCATATTTATAGACTTAAACATCGGTTTGACTTTACTTAGACGGATTGACCAATAAAATTCTTAACTCCAAGTTCACCAAGTACACACACTTCACACTTGAACACACTCTCAACACACTTTGGAACTTTTTACTTTTTTTCAATTTTAATTTTACACTTTTGGATTTTTGCATTTTTTAATTTTTGAAACATTTTTTTAAATTTTTGAATTCAATTTCGCACCAAAAACCAGGAAGGCGTACAACTCCCCTCTTTTGAAAGAATTAATAGGACAAATGACAACGTACAAACCGAAATGGATCAACTCCAGTCGACCATTGGAACCATCTTATTTAGATTCGTATCCAGATGATGCAAGTGCAAGACCAACTGGTTCAATACCAACCGTAAGACCAACGGCACCAGGTATCTACGAAAAACCATTGGATTATATTCATTCAACACTTGATATGTCACCAAAATCAAGAAAGAATGTGAATACTAACGAAACGAAATTATCAAGTGCAGACAAAAGACTTCGAGATTGGGAAGAAAAGAAACGTCAATTTGTTGCCACTCAAAGACGTGCTGATATGAATATGAGAAAAACATTGGCAGAACATCACCGTTCAGCGAAGTATCAAGTACCAGTTACCAAGACGAAAGATGATGCTACACAACAACAACCAGTAAAACCACCAATGCAACAACAACAACCAATCAAACCAGTTCTACCTGTTCAAGCTAGTGTTGTAAGTACGGGTGCTGCTTCTGCTGCTTCTTTTCAACCGATGCTATCATCAGCACCACATACTCTTTCAGTTCAACCATTTAGCCCGCCGACTCAACAACAAGATCGTGCAGAGGCTCCATCTCCATCTACACCACGTGGTTTTGGTGGAGAACAACAAATTGAGCAATCCTCTCTCTTTGGTTCACGTGTTGAATCTATGTACAGAGATCGTGAAGAGAGACGTTCTGAACGTAAAAAACAAAGAGATTACATGAATGATTTAAATAGACAGTTAATGAACAAGCAAAAAAATGCAAATGTAAATGTTGTGACTGGTACACACAACAATACCTACAGAGTAGCCAATCCTCAAATGGAATTGCCTACTACAGAACCCCTAGGATCTATTGCAAGCAAAAGATTAGCAACAAATGAGTACCGTGCTGAATTAGATCGTCAAGTTCAAGCAAAATTAAATGCTGCCAGACAAAAAATGGCATCAACATCAACAACACCATCAACAACAACACTACCCAAGAAATCGTATGGTACAACGCCATCACCAAGAAGAATGTCGCCTGAAGATTACAGATCTGCTTTGGACAGTCAAGTTGAAGCCAAACTTGCTGCACTTCGTCGTGAAGTAGAAGTGGAAAATAAAATGTATGGCGTTAGTAGTAATGGTAATAATCCATCTTTAAGTGCTGTTCCATCATATGTTCAAAGTAGTCTAGAAACAAGAACTACATCACGATCAAACATGATGGCACAACAACAACAATATCAGCAGCAGCAATATCAGCAGCAACAACGAAAACAATACGAATTTTCTCGGGCACCTGAGAAAAGTGCAGCAGAATCAAAACAGTCATATCGTGCTGAGTTGGATGCACAAATATTAGCTAAGAAACAATTGAATTTAAATAGCAATAATGGTGCCAGCAGTGGTGGAATGTATGCTGCTACTCATGTGTATGAAAACAAACAATCTAGTGCACCATTAATGAATACGTCATCAGAACCCCCTAATTCTTCGCGCGCAGCTAAAGCAGCACAATACAAAGCTGAGTTAGATGAACAAATTCGTGCAAAATCAGCTGCAAGTAGTAATCAAAATGAAAAATATCAACATTTTACATCCTCCATTCCAATAAATTCAAGAGCACACGCAATTCATAGTAGTGGTTACAATTATGCATTGCCTACTGGCGGCAATGGTGAGTTAGAGGAACGTCTTATAGTAAAGCAAAGACAAGAAAACTACAAAAAAGATTTAGATCGTATGGTTGAAATGCGTCGTGAACAAGAATTATTAGATCAGCAAATAAACAAGAAACTCAATAATTATCGTAACGAGATTGTGCTAAATGATCGTGGTAATAATGTTCATGGTGGAATGGATGTTGATTCTAATAACAATATTTTATCACAACTTGGTAATCATCATAGACAAACTACTACTAGACAATCGAATACTGGCAGTGCGCCACAATTTGGTCGTGGGTTAAATTCCATGCATTCAGGGCAAACAGAAGACGAAGAGTATGAAAAAATGAAACAAAAACAGTACAGATTAGAATTAGAAACACAAATGGAAGAACAGAAAAGACGACAACAAGAAATTACACCACGCATATCTGTTGGAGGTCATCGATCCGGCAGTCGTGGTATTCAGTCCTCTTTCGTGTCAAACAATCGCGGTGATTACAAAAATTACCAACAACAACAATATGGACAATCAGTTCAACATGATGAGCAACAACCATCTTCCAGTGAATTTGCAGGTTTGCGTGGCTTAGGTCAAGCCACGGGAAATCGTAATGTTAGTGCATTCTTATCATTTTTTCTCTGTTTTGATTGTCGTATTTCAGCTCACCATCACTTTTTTTTCTTTTCAATACAGGTACGGTTTGGTGCAAGGCATCACATTGAAACAGAAACACCAGAACAGTTATATGAATTAAAAATGAAACATCAGTATGAAACGAGTAAAAAAGAATCATATGCAAACGAATTAAGACAACAAATTTTGGAAAGAAAGTTAAGAGAACAAAAGGAAAAGGAACGTATTGCCATAGAAGATGAAAAATTGAGTCGTAAAGTCCACATGGCATTTGAAGAAGAATCAAAGAAAATGAAGCTAGATGAAAACTGCAACAGCAGCAGTAACAGTGGTCCAGCAAGCAGTGCACCAACAACCACTTTCACAAATTCACCAGAAGTACTACCGATATCGTCATCCCCCCCGGTGCTATCCATACCTTTTTCTTTAGAAGCTTTAAATGAAAGTGGATCACCAACAGGATTGGTAAATAGTAATAGTGGTGATTTACAATGGAAAGGATTTACAAGATTGAAAAAGAAAGATTCATTGGATCCACAAGAAAGAGATCAAATATTAAGAAAACAAATGCAACAAGAAAGAACTGCTGAAGCATTAAGAGAACAAATTAAGGAACGTAAGAGAAGGGAAAAAGAACGCCAAGAATTTGAAAAAGCACAAGAAGAAGAAGAGGAACGCCGTATTGAGCGTGACAGGCAAGAATTAAGTGCACAATTTGCAAGACAAAGAGCATTAGAAAAGGCAAAAAGAGAGAAAAAAGAAACTGAAAAAAATGTGAAAAATGGTGTTGTTAGTAACAGTAACAATAATCATTCTACTTTCTCACCGAAGGCCTCTGCTCGACCTACTACAGCAGAGCAGCACATTAACCGAAGACCAGCGGCATCATTGCTTCAACGATCCTCCTCAGCTCCAGTAGAATCACCAAGTAACATGTCAGAGGAACATCTTGCATTTCGTAAAGAAATGCAAGAAAGACAACAGTTTTTAGAACGTCAACTTCAACAACAACAAGATTTAGTCAAAAGGATGGGTGAACAAATGGAACATGCACTGCAGCAACAGCAACAACAGCAACAAGCACCTAAGAACCAAAGGCGTCAGTGGAATTTAGCACAACCTGCTGAACCAATGGTATTTGCTAGTGTTGATAGTCAGTTCAATCAACCACAAGAATCAATGATGTCAGCACCAGGTAGAATTGAACCAACATTTGAGAATGGATACAATAGTTACGATGATGCAACTTTTCAAGAAGAGTTTCAAAAAGCCTATGCAATGAACGCAATTGGTGCTGTACCTAGACAATCACCTCAACGTAACCTTCAGCAACATCAACAACAATCAAAGAATGATTTGCCACCAAAACCAATTCCAAGTGCAGCACCAATTGTACGTGCCAAATTACCACCACCTGTTGATCCAGCTTTTCAAAGTCGTCCAAAAATTATGAATTCATTAGATGAACGTACTTTAAGGAATGAAGTAATGAAAGACGGTGCTAGAGCCGGCTTAAATGTACCACAAGAGGACGATGCTGTTCGTGAATTTGGTATACACTATGATGAATACAACAATAATATATTAGAAGAATCATTAAGTGGTAGATCAAAATTAGTACAAATGAAAGAAAGCACATCGATGCATACATGGAACGATGGACCATTACCATCTGCAGAACCAACATTGAATAATAAAAAACTTCCACCGCGTCCAACTTCTTCATCCCCAACAAAAAGAAGTCGCAGTAGTGCCAGAAGATCTAGAAATTGGGAAGTTGAAAAATCATTGGCATCTAGTTCAAAATTGATTTTTATGAAGCAACTGCCATCAATTGATGAAAATAAACCAACTGGTGGTAGTACAAAACAAAAACAACAACGTCCAGGCACAGCTGGATCATTGAATTCAACTGCACCTGGTATTCCACCAACAACAATTGTTGAGGAAGGTGGCAGTAGTTACAACAGTAGTAACAGCAGTGACAATAATAGTAGTATTAGTACCTCTAAACTTGGTTCATCCAAAATTTCCACTACAACAAGATTCAAAAAAGAAGAAACTGTATCAGATTTACCAAGTATCGCGTGGGATGAAGATGCTCCCCCTGCGCATCATCCGCTTAATGTAGGAACTGATGATGAACTAAATAAAACCCCAACATCATCATATCCAGAACGTCAACAACAACAACGATTTATTCCTACACTAGATACATCAATAGAAAGTAATAATGGAAATAAAACTTCATCACCATCAATGCGTATTGTTGCTGATTTTTTAGGTGTTGATTCCACGTCACCACATTTGAATACTCTTGCTGTTGATAATAATGTAAATAGAAGTACAGGTTTGCGAACTCCATCAACACCTCCTCGTGAGGATTTTGAAAATTCACCTTCTCAATTTCGTGTACATACACCAACCTACGAAGATATTCAAGCAATGGAAAAGACAGTAGGTAATGGTAATGGTGATACTGCTGAGGGAGGAAATATACGGGAGGGAGAAGAAGAGCCAGAAGTGCCAGAAGAAATCCTGGAAACAAGTTGTACGTTTGGGAATACAATGGAAAATACATTTGGTAAAACATTTGAATCAGAACAAGATATGGTGAATGAAGTACAAATGGGAAAAAATACAATGAAATATGTTGAAGAAATGAATCGTGCAAACATTGATGGTGGTAAAGTAACCATGCATGAAACAGTAACTGGAAAGAAAAATACAATGGGAATGACCAAACAATGGCAAACATTGGAAAGTATTGCCTTGTAACTTTAAAGAACTTAAAAATTATGACCCTCCCCAAGCATCCGAAATCGATTGAACAAAAAAAGGGACGACAAAAAGAAAAGGGGAACATATTATTTACATATAATATATATATATCTTCCTGAAGATATTCTATTTTGGTTCTTCTTAACTCCAAACATCTTTTACATACCTACTTTTCTTCTTCAATAATTCCAACGCCTCTATTGCAATTTCTTTAGTTTTCATGTTACCTTCTTTCATAAATATATCAATTAATGCCTTTTCAACATCTTTTGCCATTTTTGCACCATCACCACAAACATATAAATAACCATTTTCTTTCATTAACAAACGATATATACATGAACTTTGTTCCTTCATTTTATCTTGAACATAGATTTTTTTAGGTCCATCGCGACTAAATGCAACATGTAATTGATTTAATGTACCATCTTTTAAAAATTCATTTAATTTTTTCTCATATAAAAAATCTTTTGAACGATTACGATTACCAAAAAAGAGTACACATTCACCGTATACAGAATTAACTTTTTGTCCGCTATATTCTTCATCATCTTCTAAATCTTCAAGTTCAAAACCCATGCGCCAATAGCCGCTGCATACATCATCTTTATGATCTGATTGTTGTAAAGCTTGTTTTTGACGATGTTCTAAAAATCCAATAAACGGTGCTACACCTGTACCTGGACCAACCATTATAATAGGATATTTATGATTTGCTGGTAATGCAAATTCTTTTGTTTCACGTATATATATTGGTATTTTAACGTTGGTGGCAGAAGATTTTTTTTTAGTATCTAAATTCATTTCATTTATTTCTATTTCACTTTCACTATTAGGTGCACTGTTAGATGCACTATTTGCTGAACTTTTTGAGCTACCTCTACTACGTATACTACGTTGGTTATTAATATTTTTTAATAATTCATTTTCAAGTATCATTGGCATAGAAACTTTTTCTAACCAGGATGTGCATAATCCTTGTCTTTGTATTGGCCGTTGGTGTAGACTGTTTATTTTTGAGCTGCTATTATTGTCCATATTTGTTTTACTACTACTACTACTATTACTACTACTACCATTACTACCATTACTACTACTTCTACTATTACCATTGTCTATACTTTTACCATCTTTTAATACTGATGGTGGTTTTGTATTGTATTCAACAACAGTGAATGTAATAGATAATTTTGTTGGATCATTTAATGGACTTGACGATACTGAATAGTATCTTGGCATTAACATTTTTAAACCACCAACTAATACAGATAATGGTGGTAAACATGTTGGAAACATTTTTAATATTTCTGGTAAACCACTATTTAATTTTGTTATGATTTTATCATATTCATCTCTACCATCTCTAGATGATAATATCAGTAATTTACTTTTTTCAATTTCACATTGCTCCTTTGTAAAATTACTTCCAGGTATACAAAAATCAGCCAATGCGCGTAACAGACCACGTCTCGGTGGTGTATTCAGATCAAGTACATGTGTTAATGTTAATCTAGGTGTACGATATTTTAATGGTATAGATGTTGCTTGCATTGATCTACGTTTTGGTAAACCGCCCATAGCAATATCTCTTGTAGGTGTTGGTGTATCTTTACCTTCTGTTTCAAATATAAATTCATCGTCGCTATTTTTTGTTAACTGTAATCGATATAATAACCATTCGACAATTGAATCATCATTTGGTACAACAATACCAATTGCATCACCGGGTATATATTGTATCATTCTTTTTGCTTTAAATGGATTATATTTTTTAGAACTTTTATCTGGTAATAAATTTAAATCTAAATGTATAACTCTGCGATTTGATGATTGACCACCAGTGGTTAAATATTTTGCATTCACGATTTCAGCATGAAATGGGTGTCTTAATGAATATTGTGTGTTATTTCTTTGTCCAAATTGTGATTCACGTGATGAATGTTGTGAATCTTGTCCAGATGATACTTCACTATATGATCCACTACGTGTAGGTGAACTACCACCTTTTGGTGGAAAAACACAGTTAAATCCAGCTGCTAATACACGTGGTAATGGTGCTACATGCGCCCTTCGTATTGTTTCATCGTAATTGTTACCAAACACACCAAAATCAGTGTGAATATTGCGTAAGCGATCTGGTAATGGTGGTGGCAATTGTTGTTGTTTGGGTGATTCCGTTGATTCTTTTGATTCTGATGTTTCTTGTGCTGCTGCACATGGGTTTACTGTACCATTAGTATCAATAACTAACTCTTTGTCATTCTTTTTACCAGTATCAAATTGCGACCAATAATCTTCACACCACCTTTTCTTGCTTTCTTTGTTTCCAACTACTGTTCTCATTGTTGCTTTTGTTGCATACCTTGATGCACCTAATTCATGTAACCGTACATCAACATCGATACCATAATCTTCCCCACTACTACTATCATCACCTATAGAAATGACAGCAAATTTCATTTTATCTAATACAGACGGTGCATGTGAAGAACGATTTATAAACCTAAGAAAACGTTCACAACCATCGTCCAAGTTATTTTCAGTATCGTTTAAAATAGGCATAATTAGTAGTACAACAGTTTCAGACATGAAACCTCCTGGTGTACCTGTACGGCGATATTTACTACATGGGAATGTTGTTGAATTCCAACCATACTTATTTTTTGCTATTAAACCTAATGATTCGGCAACTTCTTTATCAAAATTGTTTTTTCTTCCATAAAGTATAACTAGGCGATTTGAGGTATTTTCAGTGGTGGATGAGGTAGTAACAGGAAGTGGTAACACATGTGTTTGAGGTCCATTGTCATCAGTAGGTGTTGTTGTTAAAGAAATTGTTGATGAAGAAATGGAATTATTAAACATTTCACAGTCATCAGTATGAATGTTTTTGAAGTCTGATGTTGTTGGTGGTACTCTAGCAATTGCTGGAATTGATATTGTGTCAAAATTTGCATGGCCGTCCAAATGAATACTTTTGGAATCTGTTGATGTGGTAGTGTCTGGAGTAGTAGCAGTTGTTGCAGTGGTACTAGAAGTTGTTGCAGTTGAAATTTCTTCTTTTTTTCGTTTTTCATCGGCAGTCAGTGTTTTATATGTTTTTTCTAGTCCTTGAAAAAAACCAGTGATCCATGGTTCAATGACAACATTTAAACCAACAGCATCGTCGGCACAACCCAAATCAAAAAATCGATTGCCACCAAGTTCATACATTTTACGGTCTATACCTTTTGCTATATGACAAAATTTATCATAGTTTGTATCCCCTAAACCTAACACAGAATAATGCAAGTCACTAAAGAGGTCTTTTGCATGTGATCTCCTTTTGAGGTAACGCCAAAAGCGATCACAATTATCAGGTGGATCGCCATTACCTGTTGTTGAAGATACAACAACACACATTTTTTCTTGCAAAATAGTTCCTGCCGTTGTTTTTTTAAATGAATTACATGTTAGTAATTCCACATCCCAGCCATATTTTCTAGCGGCATCACCGGCAATTCTTTGTGCAACTGATTCTGCGCAACCTTCTTGACTTCCATACAAAACAAGAAGACGACGAGGTACAGACATTTTACAGTTTAATTATCAAACGATCCCCACACCAGTAGTTATTTATAAGGAGGTACTGTATATTTAATAATATTATTATATTGCCCGTGGTTGTTATGTTTAGGGTGCGTTGAGAAGTTGAGAAAAAAGTCATGGGTAAAAAAGAGTGAAAGTGTCAAAGAATTGTCAGGGGAAAAGACTGAGCTATAAAACCTATATATATATATAAAAATAAGAGTGTTATAAACTCACATATTCAAAATAATATAAAGTTGCTTCTATATATATATAAAAATGCACAGAGGGTGTGGTATCTATCTATAGGTTCCTATAATATATATATATATATATATATATATATATATAAGTGTGGTGCCACTGACTGAGCTCGTATGTGCGAGGTAAGACGATAAGGTGTGTGTAAGTGCTTGTATGGTACTCGTACGAGGTAAGTGTGTGATTCAGCACAGTACCTCGTAGTAGTAGGAACCTAGTTCCTAGTTCCTAAATGTAATTCTCTCATGAAAATGATTCAGGGACTTTCAGGGAGTTGCGCTTAATTGCGCCTATAAATAGACTGGGTAAAAACGATCTCGCATTCATTGGCTCTCGTCTCTCTGTGTGTGTGTGAACAGACAGATGCTAGCTAGGCCTAGGACGCTATGTTAATGTGTTTTTTTAATATTGTTGTATTAATTCGCTGTACAAATATATCAATCAGTAAGTGTTAATTTAGTGGTGTGTGTGATCAGTGATCAGAGAGTCAGAGAGAGGATCAGAGGGGGGTACTGGATAGGTTCCTATCGATAGTGTAAAAAATAAAAAATAAAAAAAATATTTACTGTACATTTAAACTACACTATTGAATCATGTTTCGTTGCAAAGAATCCGAAAAAAAAACATTGATGTGATGATAAAGGTGCAAAAAATCATCAAAACGGATCAAGAAAAAAATGGTAGTGGTGGTGAGTGAATGAACAGCAGTTCGTAGTAACAATCGTTCAAAGAGTGTGTCTCGTGTGAAGACTCCGGAAAAAAAACAGACTTTATTTTTGTTTTATGACGTTTCAACGTTTTTGAAAGCTGGCCCAGAAATTATTTATTCTATTTATTTCCAAGGTATTGCTATGCACTTTGACTGCCTTTTAATGGGTGTATTCTTAATGCATGTGTCTGTGCAAGTTCGTTTATTTTAGGATCTTTCCAGATCAAAGTAACATCATTATCATCACCATCATCATTGTGTTTCACCTCTTCAATATTTTCGTTATTCCCACTATTAATGCAAAAATGTACAGGTCCAACCGTCACTGGTTGATATTTACTAAACTCTTTATCGTTTCCAACTTCTTTCCATTCTTTTCTTAGTGCCGAAGAAGATATTGCTTTGGAGGTTGCCTCTTTCTGCAATCCCATCATTATTTGTTGACCATTTTTTAACTTTGCACCATCATCCTTTGTTACCATTACAACAGGAATATTCGGTTTATGCTTAGTATAACCTTTTGGTGTAGCACATACATGTAGCTCTGGCCCCTCGCTGTTGTTAACAATAAGAACTCCAATTGCACCTGCATTTTCTGATCTTAATGCTTTATCGATGAAATCAGTGTTACCACAACGAGCAACTACCGCAATATTTCCATTTATCAAATTGGAATTGTTTAATGGATTTAATGTAGCATCCGGTGGATCAGCCCATTGTATACGTCCAACCAATGGATTTTCATCGAAAAATGGTAGAGCGCCACTAAATTGTGCTACGCAAGAATACAAATCAGTAAAGTTCCCGTTGTCTTTTGGTGTTGCTTCAGAACCTTTTGTTTTCTTTTTGTTTTCAATAATAGTGTCTTCAACAGCAACAACACGAGCATAACTATATATGCAAAAATCTACAACATCAAAATGCAAGTGCGGGCCCGTAGTATATCCAGTGCATCCACTCAATCCTAATGCAGTACCAGCTTGTATTCTTTCGCCTCTTTTAACAGCTAAACTATTTGGTTGCAAATGATAATATCTTGAATACAATCCATCTCTCTCATGTCTTACAACAACATAATTTGCTCGAGCTTTGTACTTTATATCTGTACCACCACCTACAAAGGAATCAACGGCAGCAACCACTACACCATCACAAGCTGATAATATTGGTGTGCCAACTGGCAGTAAGAAATCGTATGACCAATGCAATGATTTTGTGTGAGATGCTTGACCGCCTGCACCCTGACAACATTTGCCAAAACTGTTAAAATTGACAGGTGCAGGTGAAATCGGAAGTAAACCACAACAGCAAACTTGCCTGTATGCTGTATTCTTCTTGCTTAGACTCAACTTTGGATCAAATGGAAGCTGAAGCACGTAGGGATTGTTGGTCGCCATTGTTTTACATGTATTTTGTTTGTTACATCATCTACAGTTTGATGAAAGATTGAAAGGAGAAAAAAAAATTATAACATGTTTTACATTGATAAGATTAAAGATACAGCAGTACTTAACAGTACACAGTCAAAACCACGACTTTAAGTAAACAAATACTGTAAGACTTTTCCCAACAGTAAGAAAAAAATTCAAAAAAATGGAAAAGAGAAGTACAAAGAAGGTACAATTGTTTTATGAAGTATATGCAAATCGTTTAATTATAAAATGTACATCTAATGATCAAACTCTTAAATTTGTACATACATCAATGGAAAAGATCAACACAAGACTGGTCAGGTCTAATTCACCGCAGTGAAAAAGAAAGTGAGACTTCAGCAATACTTATTTTATGAAGTAGCGGTCATCACGCCGTCATTAATTCTAATGTTGTTCCCACCCCTTTTGAATCTGAATCAACAGACACAATTTACATCATGTCCATATCTTCGTCTTCGTCGAATTCACCTTCCTCTTCGGCGGTGGCATCTTGGTACTGTTGGTACTCGGAGACAAGATCGTTCATGTTTGATTCGGCTTCGGTGAATTCCATTTCATCCATACCTTCACCAGTGTACCAGTGAAGGAAAGCTTTACGACGGAACATAGCAGTGAATTGCTCGGAGACACGTTTGAACATCTCTTGGATGGCGGTGGAGTTTCCAATAAAGGTGGTGGACATTTTTAATCCCTTTGGTGGAATATCACAGACAGATGATTTGATGTTGTTTGGGATCCATTCAACAAAGTATGAACTGTTTTTGTTTTGGACGTTGAGCATTTGTTCGTCAACTTCTTTGGTGGACATGCGTCCACGGAACATACAGCAAGCAGTTAAGTAACGGCCGTGACGTGGGTCTGAGGCGCACATCATGTTTTTGGCGTCGAACTGTTGTTGGGTGAGTTCTGGAACAGTAAGGGCACGGTACTGTTGGGAACCACGGGATGTAAGTGGTGCGAATCCAATCATGAAAAAGTGAAGACGTGGGAATGGAATCATATTGACTGCAATTTTTCTTAAGTCAGAGTTCAATTGACCTGGGAAACGAAGGCAGCATGTAACGCCAGACATGGCAGCTGAGACCAAGTGGTTAAGATCACCGTAGGTTGGGGTGGTCAATTTAAGTGTACGGAAACAGATATCGTAAAGGGCTTCGTTATCAAGGACCATAACTTCATCGGCATTCTCAACTAATTGGTGAACAGACAATGTGGCATTGTATGGTTCGACAACAGTATCAGATACTTTTGGTGATGGGAAGACAGAGAAAGTCATCATGATTCTATCTGGGTATTCTTCACGGATCTTGGAGATCAAAAGTGTACCCATACCGGAACCGGTACCACCACCCAAAGAGTGAGTGATTTGGAAACCTTGGAGGCAGTCACATGATTCGGCTTCTTTACGGACAACGTCAAGGACGGAGTCAATAAGTTCGGCACCTTCGGTGTAGTGACCTTTGGCCCAGTTATTACCGGCACCAGTTTGTCCGAAGACAAAGTTATCTGGGCGGAACAATTGTCCGAATGGTCCTGCACGGACGGAATCCATGGTACCTGGTTCCAAATCCATAAGGATGGCTCTTGGAACGTAACGGCCGCCGGTGGCTTCATTAAAGTAAACGTTGATGCGTTCCAATTGAAGATCGGAATCACCGTGGTATGTACCTGTTGGGTCAACACCGTGTTCGTCGGAGATGACTTCCCAGAATTTGGCACCGATTTGGTTACCGCATTGACCACCTTGGATATGAACGATTTCTCTCATGATGACTATTTTTTAAAAAAGGGGGGATTTTGTAAAAAAAATAAATAAATAAAAAAAATGAAAGTTAGTACATGTATTCATACAAGTAAATAACACAATGTGGTTTGTTGGAAGGTTATTTGTTAGGAAATCGTGTTAGACAGTATGGTTGTCTTGGAGAAGCGTTCCGTCTTTCTTAAATAAGAAAAGAAATAAAAAAAAATTTAAATCTTTTTATATTGTTCTTCCACGCATTTAAACGGGCGTGGTAAAAAGTATGCTGAAGAGTAAACACATCATGTGTTTCAACCAACCGCGTTAGGCTTGCTGTCATACTGTGACTACAACCATAAACATACTCGACTGCGGTTGAAGTGCAATGCGACGGAGAGTGAGGGTGAAATAATTTTTTTTACAAGAAGAAGAACTTACAATGTAGAAGTTTATTTTTAGCTTTGGTAGAAGTTTAAATTTGAATGGAAAAAAAAACAAAAAAACCAAAAAAAAACCGAATCCAACGACTTTTTCCCATTTTCAGAAAAGTTCTAGTTGTAGACAAGCCAAACACTCAAACAAAAATTTGAAAGAACAATCTCACAGTTATTTCTTGGTCCTGGGTTGATTTGGAATTGGTTATGGGGTCATTTTCAGTGGAGACCGAATCTTGGGTGATGATGATCCTACTACTCGTATCACTGAAATATCGAATACGATCCTACAGTGTTAGGAACTACATTAACATATTTTGATACTGTGCTAACTATAGGGCTCGGAAGTTTCCAAAATTGTAACTTACAAAAATTGTAACTTAGTGTAACTTACAAACCCCAATTTTGGAGGTTTTTGTAAGTTACAATTTTTTACAGTAAGTTACAATTTAGTATATATATGCACGTTGAGAAAACGAATCCGTTGACAAACCATGCTGATTTTGAGATTAAAATCAATGATAAAAATAATGATAAAATAAATGATAAGACATTTAGAGCCACAAGAATGGAGGGAATGTAAGTAGAATATTCTTGTTGATATTGCCTTAATATAAACAGGTAAAAAACAACAGTATTTAAATTCACCAGTGGCAAGTTCCACAGAGCATCACACACTGTTGTTGCATGCGAAAAATGTTTGAAAAATAAAAACATTCTATTTTAATCCAAATTCGATAATGTAAACCGGTAAACGTAGTTCCTGCAGTGGAGGCGCATTGATATTTTTTGTCTTTTGTTGTTTGTAAAATTTCAGAATTGAAAATACACGATTTGATTTATTTTTATCCTAAAGAGCATCAACTTACTGTATCTCAATATGGCAAGTGTACCAACAACTTGTAACCCATGAAATAAAATCATACCTTGGTATGCAATAGCTGGTCCTATAGCATGTCCCTTCTGCTTCACACCATTTATTATTCTTTCAAGAAAACATCCTTTTTGTTGGAAGATCAATTAGTATGGAATACGTTGAAGAAGATCCATGTTACAACATGCGAATTTTGTACTTCTGTCATAGCAACAAATATTTCTCTTACTTCAGTATCATTGTTCCATACTTTTGGTGCATAGTACAATATAATCTCAGGTGCCTGATAAATTTCTTTGGAAGTTGTTAATAGCGAACTCATTTTTTCAATTGTTAGTAGTTCAACCACAATTTCTTGATATACGATCCAGTAAATTCTTTTCCATTGTTTAGCAGCAGCCTTACTAAAGGTACAAGGCCGCACTTTTGTTTTTTGTTCCTGGTGGACGGGGAGTTGGTTTGCTTTGCCACGTTCATTATATATAAATTTGAATCGATTTGAATCAGATCAAGGGAACAAGGGAACAAGGGATCCAATTCAAGGTTTTCTCCACAAGGCACCCCAAGGTGGTTTTTACTTTTTTTCTTCTCTCAAGCTCTCTCTCCTCATTTTTCTCTCTCATACTACCAGTACTTAACAGTACTGGTACTGTAAAATATATCAAATACAGTATACGAAAATCTTAGAGTGCAGTGTGTGGTGTGTGGTGTGCCGTGTGCGCAGGCAGCCAGTTCTAGTTCTATAAACCAAGTAAACCATCAGGTAAACTTTGGTCGACACAGCAGTAGTACTTGTACACACATTTCAAGTTTTCAAGAACACATCTAGGAACTATATATAGGAACTATACAGTATATTCCCAGTCTTCTAACTGATTTTAAAATTTCTAATTTTGTAACTTTCAGTTACTCTGGGTCCATGAGGAATTAATAGAGACCTTTTTACTTCAAGCCAAAAAACACGTTTCCGGCCCTAAAAAAAAACTTTAATTTTAACTTTTGACAACACTGCACACGGCCTCGGTCGGCACTTGTTCCTGTCTCTGCGCGAAATCTTATAAAAAGTTTGGTGGCCAATTCCGAGAAAACGTCCATGAAAGTGTAAAAAAAATTTTTATGTGAGATGTGCATGGCATTGTTCATGCACACGTGTTGTATCAGGTGTCTGGTCGCGGTGTGTGAATGCTGCTGAGAGGCATATTAGGCCCAAATACTATATATAAATGTGAAGCCGACTTAACGGCAACATGCTTGTCTATATATATATTATCGCCCGCATCATTGCCGTTAAGTTGGGTTCATAGTCTATATATTCCCAGTCTTCTAACTGATTATAAAATTTCTAATTTTGTAACTTTCAGTTACTCCTAGTCTATATATATATATCATTTTTA
>JACKZZ010014889.1_pt1 | contig 25067 bp, 9 predicted proteins | sample 8027871 | NCBI WGS metagenome assembly JACKZZ01 (sample SAMN15724774, study PRJNA655200) | protist metagenome | isolation source: fluorescence activated cell sorting (FACS) single amplified genomes of... | place: USA: West Boothbay Harbor, Gulf of Maine | collected 2000-07-19 | reverse complement strand
GGTCACAATATGTGTGTTCTTTTCGACAAGCGGTGTCTAGCTGACGAAGCACAAAGGACGCTAGTGAGTGAAGCAAGGGAAACTCTTTCGAATGCGAATGAGACAATTCCAATAGATATATTTTTAGTGGATGATCCATTTAGCCTTAACGAGGAGAAATCAGAAACAAACATAGCAGATGCGACACTAAAATTATGCAATGTTATCTTAAGGGTACTTCCCAGCAGTGATTATGAAACACAGCGAGCAAAGCGCACACTCTGCCCAGGGCAATGCTTTCCAACTCCGGAAATATGGGCTCCTATCACTTGGTTACTCACACCTACAATTACACCACAGCTACTTCGCCAGAGCAGCAAGATCATAGAAGGTGGGGCAGTGAGCAAAGATAAGGGAGGGAGCATCAAAATGACCCTTGCACAAGGATTTAGGGAGGATGCTCCACTCACATGTAGCTTAAGCTTGCATCAATACATGCATATGTCGTATACTCATGCGCATGGTAATATGCATGGTAGCAGCAATACAGCAGCAGTAAGTAGTACTGCACCTACATCATTGAACTACCTTTTAATTATATTATATTGGCGTCGCATAATGGAATGCCGAGAGGAAAGTCATTGGATGGCAGCTTACAACAGTTTTCAGGAAAAGTTATCGGAGTATATTGCCGTAGAAGCACAATATAACAATCATCTATTGTCACGAGCAACTGGTGCCGAACATAGAAGACTACAAGATGGTATGACACTCAAACAGTGGTCAGAATCCCTTAAAAGAGGAGGTAGTACCGGTGCTGGTGTTGCAGGGAAGGGAACTGCTAAGGGCAAAAAGAAAGGTGGTGGTAAGCACTCGGGCAAAGGAAGAGGTGGTGCTAGTGCTGGTAGTGGTAGTAGTAGCACTATACTAGGTGGAAGACGTAAAGTTGATTCAGTTGTTATTTGGGTGGGATCAGAGTCATCCCATCAGCTTATGGAAGATCAAGCACGAATGCTAGATGGGCAACCACACAATGGAAATACAGCAGTTATAGGCTGGGCGGCAGATGATCGCTTATACGGCTGTGCAGAGGGTACAATGTCCTGTCCTGGCACTGTGCGGGGAAACAGTCGTTTTCATCCTGTTTTACCAGGTAGTAATATCAATTCTATGCCAGAAGGCTGGAGATGTGCACAACGTCGCCCTCTGCGTGCACTTGCACATACGTTGCTGTTATATGATCCACAATTTATTATGCTTGTAGATGATGATACGTATGTGAATTATCCATTACTTATGAAAAGATATAATAATTTATTACATAATGATCTTCAGCACGCACCTATAGTAATAGGTGAATTTGTAGGTGTTGAGGGAGAAAAAGGTCATGTTACCAAGAAAGGCTTGCTTGTTGGAGGATCTGGATATATTATAGGTAAATCTTTATTAACACATCTTGTTGAAAAAGAAGTATGGGCAATAGGTGGTCTGGGAATACAAGGTGGTTTAACATCAGATGATGCGAAAAATAAGTATAATTTTCATGGTGACCCTTATCGTTCACTATTACAATTTGAAAAACTATCTGTACTTGCAGATGCTATTGAACAGAGTGAACTCAAGTGTCAGAATAATAATGAACAAACAACAAAAATATTTAATTATGGTACCGCTAGTACTAATGATAAATGTGTACCTGGATTAGTTCCACATAGCAGTATTACCTCGAAACATAAGTCACGCTCAGTTGCAAGTGCAATCGATGGGGATACATTAAATTTAAATGAATGGATTTTCCCTCAATCATCTATAATTGCACAAAGGGAAGCTGATAATCGTGCTATTTTAGAAGGAAGTAGCTCCCTTAAGAGGTATAATTTCAATACAATGATGGTACCAATTGAAAGCAGATTGATTGATTTATGTGCAAATCTTATGTCAAATGAAGGTACATGCCAACATAGTGATCATGCAATGGGGAGATGCTTATTTCATGGCGCACCAGGAATTCCTATAGGCGCTGTATGTCATTCACAAGTTCCTTTTGAAAGCATACCTAATGAGAATAAAGCAACTGGAGAATCTCTTGTGATTGGAATGTGCTTTATGAGTACAGAGTGCGACGTCAATAATATGATTACATGCCATCGCTTCAAACCAAATTCAAAAAGTGAATACTTGAAAGCTTTAGACGGCAACATTACGAGTAATAAATTAAAAGAATTAACTGGTTCTTCTCTTGCCAATTATATCGGAGGTGAACCCTTAAAAATTCAGAAGTCCAGAGGATATTATAAGAACTATAGTAGCTTTTGGAATGGCACACATACAGATACTAATGATATTTATAGTAGATAATAAGTTATATGAGTTAGATTTGTTTATTATGTAATTGGTGTTATTAGGGTTTCATGAATTCTTCTGCTAAACTACTTCACACACAATGTTCACATTATAGAGATGCGTCCTATCACTGGCTCTTTCTAAATATTTGATTTCCTTATATACAGCTGATTATATGATATTAAGAGTATATCCGTTCATTGGTTTGCTGATGGTGAGCTTCTGTAAGCATCCAGCTCAGCTAGAATGCTGGTTTCATTTTGTCCAAAGCCTGTAGGAGATGGGCCTCTACCAGCTGTTGCTCTCATTGAAAGCGGTATAGAGTGTATATTCTCATTACTGCCAAACTCGCGACTACCATCTAATTTATAAAGCTCTGGATGTGGTGGATTACTATCATCACATGCTAATAGGATTGTATTTCCAGTAAGAAAATCACGAGTCCGGGCATCTTGACCAATAGCTTGAGGATATATCGATTCAAAAGCACCATTTGAATGGAAAGGAGAAAACTTCGTATTTTGACGCATATACCTCGATTCAGGTGCAATAATTGCAACTCCTTGCGAAGAATATCCTTGTGATGGACATTCAAGTGTTGTTGATCCAGATACCGATGCAGATCTACTAGGAGAGTCTGATTGAGAAGATGTTCGAAAACCAGTTGGAACAGCCATTTGAATATCATCTGCAGAAAATGCAGTATTTCCAAGCCATAACATGAAACTAGAGTCACGTGACATATTCGGTGGACTTATAGCTGTGAATTCTAGGCCACTTACATAACCCACCACAGGTTGTACAGATGGTGATAGCTCTAGTAGAGAGGCACTACTGCTACAATCATTATCACTTCTGTCACTACTAATGTCGTTACGATCGCTTCTTAAAGTAGCTGCATCTATATCATTCCTACTTTTACGAACTGCACGGCCTTTAGCGTCTATAGCAACCCCAGGTACAGGCTTAATAATATTTTCAGGAGAGATGCAGGCACGATCCGGACCACTACTGCCCCCCTTTTTCGCTGTTTTCGATGAAGTAATCATTGATTGTATTGGGGTTGAAAGCTGCTGAGGTGTATTGTTAAGTTGACGAAATGGATCAGTTGTTTCCATAGCATATATGTCTTCGATAAATGCCATATCTAACTCATTTCGAAAGATATCGGAAAACTCTGAGTCTGTTGAACCAAAAGCATCTCTTCTAGTATTGGTGGATGCAGCAGCATCAGTATTTACTTTGCGTTCACTACTATTACTCTGACTCGTATCATTACTAGAATCTCTTTGAATCTTCGAAGATTTGGTTGATTTCTTTGTAGATTTTTTTGACTTCTTAGTAGTAGCTTGTTGTGCGACCTGGGCAGCTGCACTAGAAAAAGGGCTATAAGCACCAATAGGTGAACTTGAAGGTAACATGCTATATGAGGAGAAACTATCGTATTCATCTACATCTATTTCTTCACCATTGCAACGAAAGAATTTTGGTGGTAATCCTAAAGGTGTCCCACCTGGCACATAACGTGCAGTAGGTTTGACACGCCGACCATGACTAGACATTTCAGATATACCTTCTACTACGAAGTCGTCAATAATAAAACTTGTGCCATAAGCCATGTTCTTCATACTATCAAAAGAAGGAGTAGATGGTGGACTTGGTCGCGCCTTCTTGTATAGATGATCGTCAGTCATAAATTCAGTTCTCTTCTTGTTACGAGGTTGCTGATGTTGCGACGGTGATACACTGGCTATTATGATTGGTTCAGGCACAACAACTAACTCATGATCATAAATCATACCCCTTCTGACTAAAGCTTTCGAGGAACCTGAAGTAGTAGTTGTAGAATCTTCCAACACTCTTGATAAGCAGCGTTCAAAGACTTTCTTAAATCCTCTTCTCTTTGAGATTGAGCTGAGAGCAAGCCCTGTCCAATTAGCCCATAATTGAAGCCTTTTTTGTTCTTGTTCTGGTTCGCATGAAAATACAGGATATTCAGCAATCAACTCTTCAATTGTATTGTACTTGAAAGGATTAGCTTCCTGGTGTTCATCAACATACTCTTTCCAGACCTCAAGAAATACTGTAAAAAGAGCATCCTTATTATTTCTACCCCCACCAGCATTAAGGTGTTCTTCTTTAAACACATAGTAATCAACAGCTACTTGTTTGGCAGCGGCAAAAGTGAATCCAAGAGCAGGTATACATTTCGTTTGGTGTGCGAGATCATTAGTAGCAAGATTGAATATGTTTAACATATCACCATTTCCATTCTCATTACTTGATTCATCAAGGTGCGCAATTGGTTCTGATACTTTCACATTGACATTTAGAAGTGGTACTTGACATTCTTCCTCAAGCTGTTGGTGTTGTTTAGGGTAAATACTCTTAGTATATCTCTTTGATGTTAATTTTTTTATAGTCATATTTTTATATTATCTGATTAGTTGATGGAATGGTTTATAGATCAAATGAGTAACAATTATAAACGTTTGAGACAAAGATTTTTTCCTTCTTCTTTCGAATCTAGAGTACGCACGTACGTACTATTTTCATCATCTGCAAGAAGATGTATACAAGTTGAAAGAAATGAGCAACCCTGCATTTCCCAGTAGCGACAGAGATGGCCGTATGAAAGCCCCTTCTCTGCGTAAGAACAACGAGGAGGTTCTTAGGAAGGCTTTCATGCAACAAGCGCGTGAGGCTTGTATGGACATGACTCATGAGTTCGGAAGGTGTGCAAAGGAAGCATCTATTATGGTTGTATTTAATTGTAGAGCAGAGAACAAAGCCATGCAAGATTGCCTGAGCCGTGAATACAATGAAGAAACATTCAAATTGTATTTAGAGAAACAAGGCATGCCACCATCAACTCCAGCTTATACTCTTACTGATCGATTCACAGATATGTTTAAATAAAGTATGTAGCTTTCAGGAATCTCTTGAGAAGCATTTTTTCCCCAACTAAGAAGGAGAACGTTTTTATGTGTATTTCTAATGTATTTCATTTGTCCACTTACATTTTCTACACTAACAACTACAATATTAGGTACAGTTAACAGGTATAAGGTGCTACCCTAACATGTCACTACAGAATATATATGTAACTTTACCCTAATAACGAAAGCATTACCAAACCAAACCCAATTCATGAAGTTTACGCAACGAAAGAATTTCGAAATCATATTTAAATGTTTTAATATATGTTCGATGTTTATGTCTTTCTTCGTTATGTATCCTAACTTGATCCAGTAGCCTCTCAGGTTTATTGATTTCTAATTCATCTTCTAACGCTAAACGCGCAATTTCTTTCTTTTCTTCATCATCAATAGCTTGTACAATAAATTTCATATTACGCATTTTCCAATTAGCGTATGATCTGATAGCAATATCCATGCCACCAACACCACCTTTTGTTTGCTTTTCTTTTGTCCATGATTTATTAGCTTCATAATCAAGAGCTTCATTACGTATTTCATAATAATAACGATCTTCAAGAGCTTTCCACGAAACTTCATTATCAGGATCTAATGCATCAGATAAGATAGATACCGCGCTATTATCAGCATCTTCCTCCTTATTAAGTGTCGAACCTTGTTTCGCTTTCTCTAGTTCAACTGACAATGCTCCAGCTTTTGAACCAGGTCTTTCTTGATTATCAGGATGACTTTTATCTTTTATAATCGATTCAATTGAATCAAAACCAACAGATGATGTTGTACTTCGAGCACTAGCTATATTGTCAGTTCCCACTATACCGTTACGTGGTGAAACCGCCGATTTTTCATCTTCTTCATGAGATAAATATCCATCAGCATCACCATCTTCATCATTGATATAATTATCTGGTAATACTACTTTATCAACACGTTTATCCCAAAATTTATGATACATAGGTTGCTGGGGACCATCCTTCAGAAAATTAGCAACTAGTGGGTGCATTTTTTTGCGTGCAGCAATATGAACTTTTTGTTTTTCAGTTAGATGCTCATGACTATGATGCATATGTATACCTGGCAATCCATCTGCATCACTAGTAGTATTACCACCATTAGAGCCTTCAGTAAAACCAAGACCACCTTTGAAGTTAAGATGTAATTTATGAAGAGTATTAAAATGTTCTTTTTCTGCTAGTTCTTCTTTCGTAAAACCTCTCTCGAAGTGCTCAAATTTGTGAACAGAATGTAGGCTATTGTCATGACGCCAATATTCTGCTGAATCATCAGTAATTTTTTCTGTTGTTTCATCATAATAATGATGTTTTTTAGTATCTATCGTCTTTTTGCTTTTTTGACGTTTTAATTTATACAACATGGACGTAGTGGTATCTTCATGGGTATTACTGCCACTATTTTGATCACTATGTGTTTCAAAATTTGCATCATATGTATCAAACTCTTCCATTGGATCATTATCAGTAGTATTTTTTGCTGTTTTAAATGCTAATGCTAATTTAACTTTGGTACCTGCCTTTTGAAATCTATTCTTTTTGATAACGCGAGGTGATAATATAGGCACAATACGATGCGATGAGTCAGGTCTATTCTTAATCTTTAGCGAGCCTGTACCTCTAGCTATTTGAGATGACATATCCTCATTAATACGCCCTTCATCTGTACTCCATGTGGCTTTCGTTAGCTTACACTCCTCCCCAGTTTCAGCATCAATAATATTTGGGATGACAAAATCTTCAAAACGTTCATTCTTTTTCTTCTTTTTGTCAAGGAATGTACCACCATAACTATCATCACCATCACTGTCATCATCACTGTCACCACTTTTATTTCGAGCAGCGCGAGCAGCTAATTCTTTCTTCTTTTCTTTAGCAATTTCTAACTTTTTCTTAAGTTCAGCTTGAGCACGATCAGGACTAACAATAAGATCTAGAGGGCGTCTACTATTAGGCTTAAATGGATGAACCATATGCTCAAATTCTAATGTACCAATTTTGGCAGGCAATTCAGGAATCACGAAGCGCATTTGTGGCTGTCTCTTTCTAACTTCAGCCTTGATTTCAGCTACCTTTCTCTCATACTCAGCCTCAATTTTCTTATCCTCAGACTTAATACGAACTTTCTTTACCTTGACCATCTTCACAAGCAAAAGGTATACCCAAGTGCAATGTGGTAACGAGTCGGGGCTACAATCGACCTATTCAGAAGACTTGAAGTACTTCAAGTGCAAGCACTATGACCTATATATCGATCTTGTTAAGCACAATTGCGCTGATGGTCTCCAAATCTTCTTCTTCAACATCTTCTTCTCTCCCAGGCAATACCCGCCGGGTAATCGCAGGCCACGATGTCTGAATCGATGAATTCACACAAAGAGAAAAGTTAATTGGAAAACACGACCTCATCAAGAGTCGCGAGAAGCATTTTTTGTTTTAAATTTCATTACAACGATGGGTGTAATACAGGATATGCACAAGATTTTCTCGTCTTTACCCAATTTACAAGATCTGGGTCTTCCTGCACTAGGGAGTCCTGAGTCATACGTGGTTTATGGTACAGTTGCACTATTTTTCATGGTAGTAGTTCCAGAACTCCTGGTACGAAGAGCCAGAGTAGCATCTGACAAAGGTGCTGATATTTCTATTGGACTAAAAAGAGAACAAGCTAGAAGTAGTAGTAGTAACCTTACCGGTCTTGGAGCAAGTAAAAAAGATGATGATCGTATACTTAACCCTATATATTTCAAACCCTTTACTGTGATTGAGACAACAAAAGTAAGTCATAATACTGTATTGCTTCGATTTGAGATTCCCAGTGATCGAGATCTCGGACTCACTGTTGGTAGACATGTTTCGGTAAAAGCAGATCTTGATGGTAATAAAGTAATTAGACCATATACACCAACATCTAGACCAGATACAAAAGGTTATTTTGAACTTATGGTTAAACGCTATGTAGATGGTAAAATGTCTTCCCACATGTGGAACCTCAAAATTGGTGATACCTTGGACTTTCGTGGACCTGTTGGTAGGTTTAAATATGAAAAGAATCAATATAAACGTATAGGTCTAATTGCTGGTGGTACAGGTCTCACACCATGCTTACAAGTTATTCGTTGCATTTTGGAAGGATCAGAAGGTCAAAGTGATAAAACAGAATTTGTATTATTTTTTCAAAATCGCACAGAAGCAGATATTTTATTAGAAGAAGAGCTGCAAATACTTGCAGATACACATAAAAAGCGTTTACGTATTTTGTTCTTTTTAAGTAATCCACAAAGTGATAGCTGGGGTAAAGAATATAGCACTGCAAAAGCATTGAAATCATATTTTACGTCACCTTCAGATGGCACAACACCTGAAATTAAGGGTTATATCAATAAAGCTGCTATACAAGCAGCAATGTCTCCATCTCAATGCCAGCTTATTGGCATATGTGGGCCTAACGGGTTCAACCAAGCTATGAAAGATCAGTTACTTGCTGAAGGACATCAGGAAGAAAGTGACAAAAGTGCTGGAAGCATATTCATTTGGTAGAGACAAGAGGTCTCATGTTACAAATTGTACATTCCATTAACAAAATTTACATTTATAAAATTATATCTACTTAAGACTTTATTTCCATTATATCATTATATAAATGATATCTTCGTATCATTATGCATTATGCATTATTATATGCAGCCTTAATTTCATAGTAGTTTAGCCAGTTTTCCTTGCGATCAATACAGCTTCCATCCCACACTGAGCCACCTGGTCCAACATAATTACTTATTTTTAATCTTGGTGCTTTTCTTTTCAATGGTAATATTGCTATATACCATGGTAAATTACCAAAAACTGATTGAAAATTTGCCATTTTAGAACCTAAGTCATAAGGGTTGTGCCAATGATCTCGGGAAGCACCATTATTCCTCATAAATAACTCCACAGTAGTGAGATTTTTTGTAACTAACCATATATGAAAGCTACATAGTCCACCTACAGATATGCATATACCAATACACATAGCAAAAGTAGCATTTAGGATTGTTTTTGGTGGTAATCTCATTTGTTCAAAGAAACTTTTACCTCTATGTTTTTGATGTATACCATCCAGTACAGTTGTACTAAGTTGACGTGATTTTTGGTGAGATGCGTCTAATGTAGCTGCTGCTTCGGCTTCTGCATATTGTCTAATTAGAACTTCATTTTTAACTTCTTTTGGAGGAAATGCTATCATTTTTACAAAGTCCCAAAAATATCTTAAATTTTGCAATGCACCACCATCATCATTATCCGTTATATGATCATTATTTTCTAATGCTAACTTGTTTGCTATACCTTTCATCTTAATATTTGGATCCCTTTTATCAACATCTATGACTTCAAATGGTTTCATTGGTCCTTGTGGATCAGGTTGTGCTTGCAATAGTGGTGGAATGTTGGCTTGCGCACTATGAAGGTCTATCCCAAGGGCTGGGAGAGTAATCGTTGAAAACAGGCCAGATTTTACATGAGGAAATATTGCTATAGCAATATATCCAGTTGCTAATGAAACGTATAACATAAAGGATATAAAATATCTATAATTACCGTGACCAACACAATTATTGATCCAGGGACAATGATGATCCATTTTAATAACACATTTATCACATACGCTACAATGATGTGATCGTGGAGGTTTGATTATTTCACATTTGTTACATGATCGTAATAATGATAATTCATTCATAGCATCTATACTAGGTAATTCCGGTGAAAATGCAAAAACATCTTCTTCTCTAAAGGATTCTTCCAGAGTATCACCAGGTGAAGTGAATACAACCATAACATAACTAAAATACACAGCATACAAAAGGAAAATACCGCATATTATATGCCAACAATATATAATTGTGTATGGCTGTGCTACAATCGGTAACAAAATAAAAAATCCAGCATATGCTATACATGATATGAGTACAGTAGCAAATGCAACAAGAACAATACCGAAATTTCGCATAAATTGGTGAACAAGAAGACTTAAGCTTACTTGAAGCCAATATCCATGATTGAAATGCTTTTCAGTCTTCATGGCTTTCCACACATCTCCAAATCCAAGCTTAGCTCTCCTTGGTACTTGTTCTTGAAAAGGTTGTGGTATAGGTGATGAAATATCAATATTTTTGGACTCATTGTCAAAATGAACACGATTATGTATTTCTGACATATCTAATGACGTATGATATTTATCAAGTATGAAAAATAAAGACGTGAAGGCCTACGGCCGGTACCAAAGGAGGCCAGAAAGAAGACGACAAAAGAAAGGGGAAAGACACCAGGACAGAGATAAAAAACAACAGCAATAGTATCAAAAATTTGTGTTTTCAAGATAAGACGAAACTAACTTCAAATAATATGAGATTTTTTATCTTATGTGCACTTTTTGTGTTCTGCGCAGCTAATGCTGTCAAAGTTGCAAAGTTTCCATTACAAGTGAGCTTTAATCTGACAATCACAGCTCATCAGATTGATGAGGAGAATGAGTACCCTCCTCGCACACGCCATATGAGTGTGTTGTATGATTATATCAATAGTCGAGGACGAATAGATATTGATTCAGGTTATGAAGCTGAAAAAGTATATTTACGTCGTTATGATAAAAAAGCTGAGTTTATGCTTCGTATGATGCCCTTAAGTGATTGTAAAAGATCATATCTTGGTGAAATTATGCCTTATCCTGTAATACCAGCAACAGAATACATCCACAGTAATGATGTTATTCGTGGCAAACGCGTTGATTACTATTTACATACAGATTTTGAGACTAGAATACACATGTATTTTGAGTATGATACAAATAAACCAATACAAGTTTTACAAGAATCTGTTATTGACGATGATGGTGTCAATTCTGGTACGAGTATGCCTATGCTGACATACGATTACACAGATGTTACCATTGGTGAGCCTGCAGAAGAATCATTTGAAGTCATGAAGCCTTTTGTTGCAGAGCAATGCGACAGACATGTCGGAGGTTTTCCCTACACACATATCTTTCACTACTTTGTTAAGTTCTAAATGAAGTAAAATATGACCAAATTAACAGAGAGAGATACTTCATATATTATAAAATAACAAAAATTGTTTTGAGGAGAGTGTAACATTGTGAAAAAAGAGAAGAGACGACTAGTCAAGTCAACGTTTCTACTTAAAACTCGCTATTATTACAGTTATTCACTACTTCTCAAAACTTTCCCTAACTTACTTAGTATCAACACCCAAAAGCATATTTGACTTATCACCGCCAGGCAAGTAGGTTACGTTTCCTCTACTCTTAGCTAACAAAGCAGCAACTTCTTTAGCTGTATCAATACGACGCACTTCAATTAGACCATTACCAGCTGATTGCATAGCTTTAGAAATGAGCATAGCAGCATCAGCTTCACCTTCAGCACGAATAATACTTGCTTTACGTTCCTGATCTGCTTTTTGGACGACATATGTTTGTCTCTCAGCATCTTGTTGGGCAACTTGCTTATTTTCAATAGCCTTAGCAAATTCACGCCCATATGATAAGTGTGTGATAGCTACATCATCAAGAATAAGATGGAAATTACCTGCACGTGCTGCGAGTGCCTGTCTAATACGTGAAGACACTAACTCACGTTCCCGAAGTAATTGTTCTGCTGTAAATTGTGCTACAACTTCTTTAAGAACTTCGTTACCTACACCGTCTTGACCATCTTGTGTACGGCCAAATACGATACCCTCATATTCCATACCAAGTGTTTTCACGATGGTAGCTAACATATCAACCTTGGGTCTATACAATACACGTAATGAGATATTTACCATTTGTAAATCTTTAGTACCTGTCGTACTATTGATAGTACGTGGGCGTGAACGGATATCCATCATTCGTATAGACTTTAGTAGAAATGAAGTAAGTAAGCGAGGAAGAGAAGAAAAAGTTAGTGTATGTTCCACGAAATGGAAGGATAGAAGAACATTAGTCAGGGCATTCACAAAAAAGAATCAACCCATTGAAGCAGTCCATAATCATTATGAGCATTACCATAACAAGTTAAACGTACCTGCCAAGGTAATTTGAGGTGAGTTCCCTCAGGATATATTCCAGGTAACACGCCACTAATAGCATCGAAGATGACAACTCTGTTGCCAGCGTCTACATCATAGAGACAAAATTCGCTCACAACACCGGCAGCCAATGCAACACCACCAAGGTTTCTAACGAGAGATACCAATCTTGCCATACTTATTTCTATATAGAAGAAGGGAAGTGACAATATCGACGAGATTCTCTCTCAACATGGACGTACGTACTTACGTCAAGTGATTTTGATCCTTAGACACTATCCCTGATACTAACATATATATAGCAAATACTTATTGCAGGGATATGGCCCACTTCTATAACGTAACAGCACAAAGAGCCACTGCTGTGACAGCTAGTGAGACATGTTGTTTTTTAGCACCTGGAATCGAAAATCTATGTGTTTCAAAGGGCTCGCGTATAGAGATTTACAGTGTTGAGGATAGTGACATCGTCAATGATGATAGTGAGGTCATAAGTAAGAGCTTGAAAATGGTTATGGATTTACAAGTCTATGGTCGTATTGTAAGAATGCATTCATACAAATCACATCAAACAGGGAGTAATATTGGTGGTGGTAGTAGTTCGAAAGACGCATCCAAATGTAACACTCACAACTTATTTATATTAACTGAAAAATATCACTTTTGTGTTCTATACTATGATCCAGTAAATAAAGTAATCGCTAAACGTACTAGTGGTGATCTGAAGTCTACTATTGGTCGTCGTGTGAATTATGTCAAAAGTTGTGTTGATCCAAACAATAGAATGATAGCAATGTATTTATGTGATGGACATATAAAAATACTACCTATGCCATCGTCATCATCATCATCAGTTGCAGCTAATGGAGGGTTCTCTGATCCATATGATTTACGCTTACAAGATATCACAAGAATAGTAGATATATCTTTCTTGCATTGTGCACCAAGACCAACGTTAGTTGTGCTACATGAAGATGATCTAGGTGCACGTCATTTAAAGACTCTAACAATTGACACTCGTGATAAAGAATTTTCTAATGGACCATGGCAATGTAATAATCAACATGAAAGCTCACATACAATTATATCTGTGGAAACAGGTGGAGTTATTGTTATTGGTACCACAGTCGTTTCCTATTATGGTGGTAGTGATAGAGTATCCCAAACTTTAAGTATGGAACAGATGAGTATTAGTGCATACACACTTATTAACGATACTAATAGTAGTAAAACTGGACAAGAAAGGGGAACCATCCGGTATCTATTAGGGAATGAAAGAGGAGCATTGTATGCTCTTGCGCTTTGTAGGGACACGATGCAGACTATCTTTGCTGGTACAAGCATTCCGTCAACTGTAAGTAGTAGCAGCAGTAGTAAAGCAAGTTCACATGCCTCCCATCCTATCACAAATATTACCTTAGATATTGTTGGTTACACAACTGTAGCATCTACATTGTCATTTTTACAAGAGAATATTTTATATGCGGGTAGTTGCTACGGTGATAGCCAGCTTGTGCGACTCAGAGATAGTCCACTAATAGTCACATTACCTGTAGGCAAGACTATACCATCATATATTGATGTATTAGAAACTTATACAAATGTTGGTCCTATTCTGGATATGTCCGTAGCAAAATCCGAGAGGCAGGGCCAGGATGTTCTTGTCACTTGTAGTGGATCATATGGCAAAGGTTCTCTCAAAGTTGTACGTTCAGGTATAGGTATGGAAATTCAAGCACAACTAGACTTACCTGGTATAAAAGGTATATGGTCATTATTATCAGAAAATGGTAAAGATGAGTTTGATAAATATATTATTCAAACATTTTTAGGAGAAACTCGTATTTTGAGTATAGATGGTGATAGTATGGAAGAATGTGAGTTATCAGGATTCGATGCTAATGAAGAAACACTTTATTGTGCAAATTTAGGATATTATAATATTGATGGTTATGATCACTGTAAAGGCTTGAGTGCTGTACAAGTTACAGGCAAACAAACTCGCCTATTATCTGGAAAAGATTTTCAATTATCCACATCTTATGCACCTGTATCTGGAACAAGTGCAACACTTGCTACAAGCTACGATAAATATATTGCAGTAGCTTATGCTGGTGGTAATATTACTGTCCTTGAAGCAATCAGCTCGGATAATAATTCAAAATTAAATGTTCAAGGAACTAAAGACATGGGTAATGACGTGGCATGTATGTCTATGATGCCCGTGTATAAAACTGATTATGATGCAGCTAGCGCGAGTTCAGATATGATTGTAGATGTTAATAAGAATGACGTTCATGCTATTCTTTTAGCATGTGGTATGTGGACAGAAAACACAGTACGCATACTAGATGTACCATCAATGACTGAAGTATTGTCAATTAAAATTGAATTAGAAACGCAAATTCGAGATGTTCTTCTTGTTCGCCTGGGTCATCATTCGAAACATATGTGGTATTTGATGGTTGGTCTCGGCGATGGAACTCTTATAATACATACATTATCGTTTGATGGTGGTATGCCAACAGTATCTGATCGTCGTGTAATCACATTAGGCACGAAAGCCATCACATTACGAGAATTCGTGCATAATAAGCACTCATGTGTATTTGCTACAGGTGATCGTCCAACTGTTATACATTGGCACAATAAAAAATTAATGTTTACTGTAGTTAATCTTGGTGAAACTAATGATTTAGCACGTTTTCACTGTGAAATGTTTTCTGGTTCACTAGCTTTGACATCCCCACAAGGATTTTCTATTGGATCCATTGATGACATACAACGATTACATGTACATACACATATTGTTGATGGCGATCCTTATCGCATAACTCATCATAGTTCAAGCAATGTATATGCTGTATGCTCAGAAAAGGAAATTACTACAGAATGGGGTGAAAGTTCTTTAGGTCAAGTATTATTTTTAGTTGAAGGTACATTTCAACAAATACATTGCTATGAGCTTGATCATCTCGAGCAGGCTATGACATGCAAGACATGCACCCTCGATCTTTTTACTTCAGGTATCGCATCAAGTTCAACTGGTGGTAGCAGTAGTTCAGCTGCAGAAAATGGTAGTAAAAAAGTATGTTCTAATAATGCTTTGCAATATGTTGTAGTTGGTACTGCATATTTGACTCAAGGTGAAAGCGATGCAGGAAGACTTCTTGTATTCAGCGTTATATCTAGTGATGATGGGTCTGAGGCGCGAGTCCAACTTGTTGCCCAATATGATACAAAAGGTCCTGTTTATACCGTATGTGATGTAACGGGAATGATAGCAGCTGGTATCAATAATTCTGTAAAAGTATATCGTTTACGATCTGTTGGAGAAATCACGGAAACATCATTATCTTCGGGAGTAGGTACTGGTGCAATGACTGCGGAAACTACAGGAACTGTTGCATTAGAATATATATGTGGTTATTCATCAAATATTGTCGTATTAAAATTATCATCACAAGATAATTTTATAATTAATGGTGACCTTATGCGATCAATATCATTATTATCATTAGAGATAAAAAATAATACCGATGGAACTCCTGCAGCAGAACCTGGTATGGAATCATATGAACTAAAAGAAATTGCACGTGATCAAAATACAAATTATATGAGAGCCATACAACCTATTGGTGGTGATTACGACGATCATTTTATGGGTGCTGATGATAGTGGTAATATTTTTTGTGTAAGGCGTAGATTGGATGCAGCAACAGAAGAAGATAGGGCCCGTATGCAAAGTCAAGCTGAATATCATACAGGTGAATACATTAACGTGTTTTGTACTGGCTCATTATGCAGTCAACCATCTGAAACGCCAACAGAACCGAATCATGATGATATGGATACCGTTGGTATGTGCGGTCCAAGCAGTGTACTTTATGGTGCTGTTAGTGGATGTGTAGGTTGTATTATGACAATAGATAAAGAAACATATTCTTTTTTCATTGCGTTACAAAAAGCTATATTAACATGTGTTCCATCAACAGGTGGTATACCACATGAGAAATGGCGTGCATTTAGTAACGATCGTCGGTCATCTCAGCAAAGAAATATCGTTGATGGTGACGTTGTTGAAACACTTCTTGATAAAAATTATGATCGTGAAGTACTAGAAGATATAGCACAATATGTGAATCATGAATTAAATAAACCTGCAAGTGGAGCTGCATCCAGCGCGAACTCTACAGCTAGTGCTTTATCATTATCCACAACAGCTCACAGTGAAAAACTATTTAGTTACACAGTTGATGAAATAATACAGAAAACAGAAGAAATGGCTCGTATGCATTAGGAGGATAATTGATGGGATTATTTATTCCTTCTGGTGGGTCAGAGTGACATAAGAAGCGAAATCAATAAATTTCATATTCAAATTGTACATTACATTAAACATTTTTATTCTTTTACTATAACCTAATCGGAATCAATATCCAAATTACGTAAATCAGTGGTCAATGTCTTATAAAATTTTGCTTGACGATTTTTCGTTTTCCTTATAGTGGAACTATACCAAAATTTAGCTGCATCATTTGCAAGATCGTTCATTAGGTCACTTTCAGGTTGTTCATAGAACATTTGCAATAATTGTTTATTAGGATTCTTTTGATCAGGTGGTGATTCAACAATTGCAACACTTATGTTATTTTTCATTGGACTAGGCGAGCGCGAGGGCACATCGCGTATCCATCCTTGTGAGTTCGCAACTAATTCAGCATTTTTTGCTCTTATTTCAGCTCTTGACATCATTCTAGGTTTTAGATATTTAATTTGATCACTTTCATCATCATCACTATCACTAAAATGTGCAAAATGATTTGAACGATGCTGTTTTTTCATCTTCTTCGAAAACTCTGGTCCACTATTAGCGAAAGCTTCTGCTTGTATGCGATCAGCTGTTTCCTTTTCTTTACTTACTCCAGGGAACAGACGGTCATACGCATCTACTATTTGATTATCTCCGATTGATAATCCTGCCAATTCTTCCTCTTCTTCATCCGATGATTCCATTCGATTATAAGCAGTAACAGTCCTTAAATGCCCTATGTGTGACTTAGCTGGTAAATCTGCATACCCAGTTGTGCTCCTACTTCGGGCGTTATGAACAGGACTAGGACTGTGGCTAGAGTCACTTGCAGTATCATCATCATCAGGGAATAAAGTACTACCTGGTCCATTTGAAGCCATCTTGTTATTAATGTAAGAGCGCATCTTCGTGTTTGGACTTGGACTTCTATCTGGACCCATTCTGGCAAGTGTATTAGCTGCTTGTTGATGTTGCGGACTACCAGGTAAATTATTTTCTAAGGCTTCTTCTGCTTGTCGACGCACATTATGCTCACGCCTTTCTTTGGATCTTTTGGCTGTGGGGCTACTACTTCTGGAAACAGATGTTGAAGTAGTGCTAGCATCGCCATAAGTCTTTACAGATGACTTCTTTGAAGGACTTTTATCTCGTAAAAATTCAGGATATACATTAGGCAAAGATTCTTGACGATAATACTGTGCAAGCCATCGTTTTAATACGGAAATATTTTGTTGTTTATTTAAATTTAAGACACGATCTGCACGTTGTACAGCATGCCTTCGTAGTGGATTTTGTGGCATATTTTTTAGTCTGTCGAAACACCAGTCAAAATCACGTATAGTAGTAATATGTAAATTAGATGCTTCATGATGTAAACGACGTCTTTCGAGTGCATGTTGGCTTTGTGGATCATTGACTCCTTCTTTATATCCATCAAGCACTTCATCATCGTCATTATCACCCTTAATTAGACTGCTATCAGTTTCCCTCACATTCCAAAACCGTACAAACGGTGCTCTAGATCCAGCTACAACAAGTGAGTTAGGACCAAGTGCAAAATCAGTTATATGCAAGTCACCTAGTGCTCGTTCTTGCTTGAAGGTCATACCATCCCATATAATAATTTTATGATCAAGCGCAGATGCTGTGTAAATATATCTTGCAGCAGCATCAACTTGGATTGATGTAATACCTTTATTATGACCAGTAAGTGTTGTTAATAGACGTATACCTCTAGCTTGTGGTTGCAATACCTTCACAGTAGGATCTGCATCACCGCCACCAACAAAAACAAGATGACCTTCAAGAGAACATAATCCTGATTTCTTTATTTTTAATGCTTTCATACCTTTATTCTTCATGACTAATGGATCACCTAATTGTTTATTAACTTCATCCTCATCATAAAATCCTAAAAATTTCGCGGAGCTAACAGTTGCCATGCATGTTATACCTGATTCAGGTTTAAAACAACCTTCACGTGAGTATATTGCACTTTCAAGTGAACCAGCTTTATCAATATCGCCATTTTCAAGTATGTCGTACAGTGATACTACGGTCATACTCCCATCATTAACACCTATATATAATCTATTCGCATTAACTACCATGCTTGTAATTCTAGCAGGATAAACAAAAGATTCATTTTGATAATGTCTAATACATTTACCTAAATCTAATATAGCAACACAAACATTACCAGCACGATCAGCTGTAAATAATATATCCATATTTGCATGATTTGTCATACATGCAGCAGCAATAGGTTGACGGCTTTCATGATTAACAAGAAATAATGGTTTACCCCACGTATGTCCTGATGGCGTATGCTTTGAGCGTATATATTCTGCTATCATAATAACACCATTTGTTGAACAACATGCAATATGTTTCATTCCACCCACAATTACTGTAATATCATTAACTTTATCTGCACCTTGTTCATTAATTTGACCAATACATATTCCTTTATCAGTATATTCAAATACACCAGGTGTACTACCTTTATTTTGACATGCAATAAGTATTCGATCTCTAAATGTACCTGTACTAATAGCAGGTCCATTGCGTGGTGCCCAACCAATTGAACACCCTTCTAAAAGTGGACCATCAACAAGACAGCTTGGATAACACGGAGCAGCTTTAGAAACGCCACGAAAGGTTCGCAAGTACGATGTAGGTGGTAAAGATATAGGAAAAAGACTAACAACAACAGCTAATCCATCCATAGCAAGAAATTGTTTTGCCTTGGGTAGTCTACTAAGAACAGATGGATTTGGTTTTAATTTTACATGCATACGTCCACCACACGGAGGGAACGCCGCCCCACCATTTAACAAAATAGGAGCATAAAATGCTGGAGCATAAAAGAAGTTATTTGAATTCAATGCTTTTGAATCTTTTGCATCGTATGGTGCATTAGGAACTGTACCAGCAGGTGGTGTGTATGCCATACCAAGTGTTTCCACAAATACTACAATTTCTAATTCTTTATATCTTGTAATATCAGTTAAATGACAATAAAACGACATACCAGCAAATGTAACTTTATTTAATGGATAACCATTGATACTTCGAGAATGATCTTCTTTATCACTGGATGAACTCGTTTCGTCACTGTTAATTCCGTTAAAATGAGTTTCTAAATCATGATTATTGCTGAGTGAAGGCTTATCAGCACCAGCTACATTAACACCACGAAGAGAACCTAATAAACCTGGGTTAATTATTGCACCTTTAGGGTATACTCCAATATGCCACTGTCGATCAAGTGTTGGACAGTGTGTTAACGTACCAGCAACTTGGAGTAATGCGTCATTTAAGCCTACTAAACATTGACTACGGCGATTTTCCCGTTCCATTACTTCTTTTTTGTGTGCTGCCCATTCTTCAGCTTGTTTTTTGGCTTTACTTGTAACATCTTTAATGACTTCACTTGTACGCTGTGCTAATGCACCAGCACCATTAACAATTGTTTCAACACTTTTCACTGATATATTTTTAATCTTATCTTTGACAGACGAACTAGACGATTCTTTTTCTAGTTGTGCTTTCTTTTCTTCATGTCTTTTCTTTTTTACTAATTTTTGTGTTCTTGGTGTTAATTCAGCATCATTTGCATCCAGCAATTGTTCCTTTAATGCAGCTGCAGCTGCAAGACTTCGTTGAATGGCGATTTGTGCTTCAGCTTCGGCTTGTAGCCTTCGTTCTTTATCTTCAATTGCTACTTTAACTAACGTTGCTAATCTATCACGATAATCTTTATCTTTTAGTAATGTTTTTCGTGTAATATATCCCCTGTAAGCACTTTGCATAACAGTAATGGCATGATGAGATCTCTGATCTTCAGTCATATAACGCATATCTTTACTTTTTAATCGAACTAAACCAGAGCGTACAATAACTTTCTTTGGAAAGTCAACACTATCTTGAATCACTTTGACAGTAGTACGCTTAATATCATTACGTGAAGGTAATTCTCTAGCTGCAATTTGTTTCTTTATTTTGCGTAAATTTCGTACACCAGCTAAACCAACTGCTTTACCACTAACAACCACAGATGTAGCAGTTGCCATAGCTAATTTTTTTACAGGTGCTGCTAATTGACCTGGTACTTTTTTTGCCTTTTCTTTTGCATTTAACCATATTTCATTTAATTTGAGTTCAATATTTTCTTTTGCAAGATTATACCGTTGCTTCATTTCAGGTGTGATAAGATCAGGTTTGTAAATATACTTTTTAAATAAATTTTTTTCTTCTATTTCTTCTGTATGTTCATTACTATATGAATCGTCATCATCATCCTCCTCCTCCAATTGTTCTAAACCAGCGTGATAATGTCCATACAAATCTTGAATACGAGTATCAATTGCAAGACGAGTATGAGCAGATTCACGTCTAGCAGCCTCTAATTCGGCCTTAATTTTTCTATTAAGGAAAGTCATCACCACATTTCGCAATTTACGCTTGACTTTTAGATAAGTATTTGACGTATGACCCTTAATTCGCTCATAAAATGGTTGACTAGAATTAACTTCAACTTCGCCAGTCATGATTGTACTTACTGTAATAGTATCATCATCACTATCTGATAAGTACATCGAACGTCTGAGCGGTCTACCGCCATGCACACTTCTTACAAGTTTTCGTGATTTTGCAACATAAAGATCAATCCAATTTACAACATCACACATTCTTGCCCAAGATTGTATTTTTATTGCTGCATTATTTTTCTTTATTTCTAAAGCTAATTTTTTCATTTCAACTTGACGTAAATTTTCTCTTACAATTCTTGCCTCCTTTTCAATTTCTGCAGCGTCAACAGCAGCTTGAAGAATTACATACTCTCTCATTCTAGCCTCTTCTTTAGCCATAACGTCATTATTATGATTTTCTTGCCAGATATCTTGCTTTTGGGCGGCTTTCTGTCTTCGACGACGCAAAACTTTCATTAATAATAATGTTTTAAATACAAATAAAGATTCATTTGAACATGCCCGTAATTTCCTTTGAAATGTTGCTAAAATATATGCATGTTTACGTCGCCATGCACATTGTAACTTAATAGCAGCATTTCTTGCTTTTTTTAAGCGTCTTACAAATGTTTTATGACGTAATTTTAAGAACATTTTGACGTATACTATCACAAAATTCCAATTCGCATTCGCAGCTCTTCTACGTTTTATTGCATTTATAATAGCTAATTTTTCACGTTTACGTTTTTCTTCTATATATATAGAACGTTGATGATGTCGTCTCCAACACGTTTGAATACGTGTCACTCTGAGAGGAATCAGTCGAGTACGAGCTCGTTTCAAATATCCACGCATCACCATACGAATGCGTATGCCTAAACCAAGACGATTTGTTAATCGTTTTGCATGTAATTTTTTAAGTAAAAATCTCATTTGCTGTAGTGCTTTTGCTGCCCAGGCTACAGTGCGGTTGTGCCAATGTACCACTTTTTCTTCGTCACCATCACCAAATTTAATAACAAATCTACCTTTCTTGTCTGCATCACCTTCAGCACCAGCTCTTCTTCTCCCATGTATTCCACGACCAGTGTATTGCGAATCAATATCTATAAATTGACCATTGATGTGACAAAAATATCTACCAACAGGAAAAAAAGCTTCAGCATTGGTAAAATCTGCTGTATCGTCAGCATTGAAAGCACAATAAAGGACATGCTGCTGCAGGGTATGTACATTAGTAAAGGGAACCACGAGACCATTACGAGTGTAGGTACCCATTGATTCAACAGCATACAAAACATGTCGTCCTATAATAGCACGAACCAAACCCATTTTTGGAGATATTTTGGATGCCCAAAGTAAATGTCTGTTTTCTGCATCGGCACCAATCTGTATAACATGTGACCATAGGGTATTATCTACTGGTGAACTTGCTTTAATCAAATAGCTTCCAACTTTATACAAATTACATCGTACCATACCAATAATAGATGTTAAGCCGCGCCCAACTTCAATAAGATTTGCATGTCGTCCAAGTTTTTGTTTTTTTGTATAATCGTACGAATTATTAGAGGATGAGTTTGGAATAGCTTCTCTTGTACGTGTTGATTTGGAACTAGAAACATTCATAGTTTTCATAAAGTCATTTAATTCACCTGTACGACCTGATCGTGGAGCAGCACTATTATTTAAATCCATGCTAGATGACATCATTTTACTGGTTTCAACCATATGTTGTATGCGGTGATTGGACAGACCGACGTTATCCGGATGATCATGTGAAACTGAATTCTTCATACGTTGAATATCCGTTAATATTGATGCAACAATACGCTTATTTGTACACCCCCATGCTTTTAAATTCTTTGCATTTACAAGTGATATAAGGGCAGGGCCATTGACCACGCCAGCTTGTTCAGCGAAAAATTTAGTATCTTGTGAAACCTTATGTGATTCTAACCAAGCTAAAACATCCCGCCTTCCCCAGGCTCCTAATGCAGAAAAAGTAGGATTTTGTATGACAGAATGGTCAATATCTCGTAATTTTTGCACTTTATTCACTTCTTTTCTGTCTTTTAATTGGAAGCCATTACTGCGTTTCACTAACTTCCTCTTTGCATTATCAGGACTATTAGATCTTGGATTTACTGATTTTCTACTAAGATTTGGTACACCATAGAGTTTATTTATACCTGCACTTATTGGCAAAGATGTTTGTACTTCAATTGGATCTTCTTCATTGTCACTTTCTGATAAACTTTCTTCAAATACTTCAAGATCACCATTTTGTACCATGTTATTGTTAACCTGTATAGCATGTTCTGACTTCATAGTTACATCAATCATATAAACTACAATTTCTAAATTAGGGACGGGTCGTTTATTTATTGTACCATATAAAATGCAATCCAAAACAACAGGTTGATCAAATACCATAGGTTGCGGGTGAAGATAACCCCGCATAACATTGGTTAGATCTTGTACTAATGGAAATGCATGTACAGCTAATTTTGAAAAGATTAATTGGGATACTGGTGAGCAATAGGGTCTCATAATAACCTCGAAGGAACCAACACGTGGTTCTTTATCAGCATATTTTTTTCCCTTTTTATGCAAACCTTCTTCTATCATCATACATGAAAGATTATTCTGCGAAATAAGTTGTGGAATTTCTTGATGAAGTTTTTCTGAAAGTTTCTCAAAATATTCTCTGTAATGACCAGGCTTATGCTTTGTAGTCATAGCATGATCTTCACAATTATCACAGTGTTCAACATGCAATGCATGGAATGGCATTACTCGCATACTAACCATACTTTCTAAAATAGTATTTAAGACGTGATCCATGTCATGCGAAGCTGAGCCTTTTGTAACAGTTTTTAGCGATTTCCATGCCCATCCTTTTTCAACTAAACTTCTACGATATATAACAAATGGTATTAATGCTTCACGTAAACCTAATGGCAAAGCCTTTAATACCGTATTTGATATTTGGACAATGGAGCCACGTCGGGTAATTTTTTCATTTGATATTGATTTTCTTTCATATAATATATTCATTTGCTGCTGCCACAAAAACTCATCAGATTCATCATTATCATCACTATTTTGCTGCACTGAATCATCATCTACAGCTGTACCAGATACACTCTCTAAATGAGATCTTAGCATACGTTCTTGTTCTTTACGTTTTAATACTCTTATCTTATCGTGTTTTGACATTGTATTTCCATAATGCAATGAATCCGTAACGGCTTTATCTTGTGCATTTATTTCATTTAATGTATTTGATTGTTCAATATTACTTAAGTCTGATTCTGCTGTAATAAACTCTTTAGTTGTACATACTTCGCGACTATACATAACACAATCAAATTTCATATCTTTTAAATGTGCAGGAATATCCCCGCGCGACCGTACATCTTCATCTGGATTGTCCATATCTAGCGTCGTTCTATCAGATTCATCAAATATAATAGGAATTAATGCAAAACAATTACTTGGTAATTGTTTTAAATCAATTTCAATGACATTACCTTGCCGTATAGATGGACGTTCTTTAGGACGATTACCATTTCCGGAATGAATGCCATTCATCTCAGCTACATTCAATGAAAGAACATTGCCTTGACATGATTTACTTTTTTGTACAAGTTTAGGATCAAAATCCATACCTGGCATATAGACACCTGATGAAACATCATATGTACCAAGAAAATTCATGTAAAAATCAACTGCCACCACAGAAAAACCAGTACTGAATCTACGTAAAAAGTGTAAAGTAGAATATGGACCAACAGGTTGTCCACTTAGAATAGAGCTGTTACGACCTGGACCAACATTAGAATTATCTGCACCACTATCCATCATTTCTGTCTTCATTGAAGTGCTCGTTGCTCCAGTATACTGCGGTGGTTGCGGCATACTTCCAGGAGACCCA
>JACKZZ010021604.1_pt1 | contig 25077 bp, 32 predicted proteins | sample 8027871 | NCBI WGS metagenome assembly JACKZZ01 (sample SAMN15724774, study PRJNA655200) | protist metagenome | isolation source: fluorescence activated cell sorting (FACS) single amplified genomes of... | place: USA: West Boothbay Harbor, Gulf of Maine | collected 2000-07-19 | reverse complement strand
TAAATTTTTGGATAAAGTCATTGAAAAAGATTCACTTGGACTTGATAAAGCCCGTTCAAAATACCCTTCTAAATACAGTGTTTTTATTTGTAAAAAAAGCCATTTTTCTCGTTTTTTTCCAAAAAATATTTCTGAAAGTAAATTTAATAGAAGGTGAGTCCCAAAATATTATTCACGAGAATTCTGATATCGATATGGGTCTCGCTAAGTATTTAAATTCTACTGTGTTTTTCCTTTACATTCTTTACATTTTTCTTAGAGAATACTATTTTTTTTTTACAATTTTTTCAAAAATTTTATTTTTCACAATAAATAAATAGTGCAATTATTAACTACGATGAACTTATGCGTGATCAGACAGGTAACTGGGTGGTGCTCTTCTTGGAAATTTGGAATTTTTTTGGGCCAATAAAAGGACAAATTTTTTTACTTATTAATGACAAAAAATTGATAATTTTTGGAGTGAAGATCTCTAAAAAAAGATTTCATTGTTGATAAAAACACAGGAATCAGAAGGGTTTTGACAGGGCGGGGCTTCCAAAATAGAGACCATTTTTTCTTATCATTCAAAAGTGTCATATTTTTGATTTGCCAAAAAATGATGACGAAATGTTCCCACCCAGGTAATGTCATTAATCCCGAAGATTTAATAGACCCTCGTACCGAATCGAGAAAGTCATTTCTGTTGAAAAATTTGATGATTTTTAGAAAAGATCTCTGAAAATGCCGTTTTTTGTTTTTGAGGACACAGGAATCAAAAGAGATTCAGGGGCGGGGCAGTTAATACAAGTGCAGCTACATTACGTGCTCCTCGTGGTGAAACATCAGATGGAAGTACTAGTCATAATTCTGAAGTTCCAGCAAGTCCCCTGAAGACGTCGACCTCTAAGATCGTAGATGCAAAAGGAAAAGATGAAAATTTGAAACCTCCTATATCATCTCTAGGTCATTCTCAGCGTGGTATTCGTACTAAACTTCGTCATAATCTAAAGACAAAATCATCTAAATCAGCACAACATAACCATGCTGACATGTCTTTCGCTGCTGAAAGTGCTAATCAAAAACTTTTAGTACATAACCTCGTTCATCATGCTAGATCTCAAGCTGAACAAGAATCTAGTACGAATATAAGTCATTATCTTGGTTTTGTTTTTTCAACTTCGGCTAAACGTTCAGTTCATTATGGACGTACAAATTTATTATTAAAAATACGAGATTTTGGTAGTCTAGCATTACATACAGAAAGAATTCGTTGGGATTATCTTAATCGACATATTCGAGCAGCTTGGCGAAGTCAATTAGAACCACAAATACCAATAGTACCACCAAATTTAGGACCAACAACTTCTGGTAATAAAGGAGGAATTTTGATAAATTCACAACGTTCATTTAATGAATCTAATATGAAGAAAACCAATTTTTTTGTTGGTGGACCAGGAGCAGATCCAAATTCATCTGGAGGTACTACTGCAGGTAATAATGCTGCTTCATCAGGTAATCCTACTTCCGCACAAATATCATCATCTGGAGGATCTGGAGGGGCTTTAGTTAATGAACGTAGTTATACTAGTATTTTAGCTGAATATTTTGGTGTTTCTCATGATTCTGCACCCGTTCTTCTTCGGGGAACTACAGTAACATTATCCCATGGTCGATGGTGTCAGCGTGAAGCACGCGTGTATTTAAGTGTGATAAAAATCAGACTTACTTTCGATATTTTAGGTATTTATGTAATTACAAGCCATTTTTTATTTAGCGTAGTTTTGAAAATGCTATTTTTTTTAACGAATAATTTTTAAATATATTTTCAAAATAAATATTTTAGCTACACTTATCACTGCAAAATCAGTTTTATCATCAAAATTAAAGAGTAAGCCTGTTGAAAGAACCCTTCTAAAAACAGTATTTTTATTCACAAGAAAAGCCATCTACTTCGCTTTTTTCCAAAAAAAATTCCAATTTTTTTTTGTTAACTGTTAAAAATCTTTAGGTCTTAATAATCATGTAAATGCAATATTTCAAAGGGGTTATGAAAAAGATATATTGGAAAATATTGGTGGTATGTTGAATGATTATTCTGTACAACATCCAATGAACATTGAGCGAAGCGCTAACATTGGAACTAGTTTTGGTGCAGGTCCATTGGACTCACTAAATCACAATGACAAATTTGCCTGTTCAAAAAACCCTTCTAAATTGAGTGATTTTATAGAGAAAAAAACCATTTTTTTCGCCTTTTTCCAAAAAAGTTCCAATTATTTATTTTTTTTACTGGCCCTAATATGTCAGTAGCCAATATCAACAGCTCTTCTAGTAAAATACAACAAGAGGAATTTTCCTTTTCTGCATCGAGTATTTTTTGAAAATTATAACGCTATTTTTATCGTTTTTATCGGAATTTTCTTTTGGAAGAAAGTGAAAAAAATGGCTTTTTTTGTAAATAAAAACACTGTATTTAGAAGGGTTTTTTGAACGGGTTCATGTCAAAAAAAACAGCATATCGTATCTTACAGGAAGCTACTCTCCGAAGTATTGCTTCAGAAAGCAAAGGTGTATGTTTACGTCCTTTAGATATTTTTGATGATGAATATTTGACTAGTACAGATGATGTACCTGGAGGTTCTGAATATAATGTTGTGCCTAATAACACCACGGATCAAGATGGTAATGGAAGGTATTTTAAAAACGCAAGCCCCGCCCTGAAACCCTTCTAATTCCTGTATTTTTCTCCACAATAAACGGCATTTTCAGAGATCTTTTCTAGAAATCATCAATATTTCCCCATAAACCTTCTTTAAATTTTTTCAAAAAAAAAATTTTCAAAATAAAAGTGCGCTGGATAATATTGCTCCAATTATTACTGTAAATTCTCCTGGTGGGTCATTAGCACATACGTATAACCTCTTCAAAAAAAACCTCTAATTCCCTTGATTTTCCTTTGAAAAATGCTATTTTTTTCGCTTTTTTCCAAATAAATCTACGATTTTTTTCATGATGACAATTTAAGAAAAATGCAAGGGAATCAAAATGGATCATCTCATGAGTTACGAGTTACTACTGATATACCTGATTCTCAGCATAAGCCTGTTCAAAAAACACCCGTATTTATCTCATTCTTGAAAATAAAATACAATCACTTTGCAAAAATTCGCGAATTTTTTTTTTTTAAAAGTAAATTAAAAATCTGAATCATAATAAGAACAATGCTGACGTTCAGGTAAATTTAGGCCCATCTGATATTAACAACGGTTTTCAACAGGCCAGTAAGAATAATTTTCAATTGCCACGTTTAGATTCATCTGGATCCAATATTGGCGGTAGTAGTATGGTAACTTCTCAATCACATGAGGAACATGAACGTTGCACAACATTAACTTTATTACGTGCTCAACGTCCTTGGATGATTTTATTTCACGTTGATTTTGGTATCAAGCTCCACCCCAAAATCCTTCTGATTCCTGTGTTTTTATCCACAAAACAATCCTTTTTTAGATATCTACTTCAAAAATTATCAAATTTTTCTAAAAAAAAAAAGGTATCGATATTTCAGTAGAGGGTGGACTACGTAATGACAGTGGTAAATTTCTACAATGCCTTGTAAGGTTGTGGCAAGTCCGTTTTGAAGGTTTCTATCCACCATTAGTAGACTCACAAGGGAGTGATGTAACCTCTCTTATCGTAATGGAAAGTTCCAACACTGCTGAAGAAGAAGAAGCAGATCTACTGGCCGCTGGTCTTTTGAAAAAACCCTTTATTTTTAACAGCCCCTTTTGATATAGCGTATTTTTAAAAATGCGATTCATTTTTTCGCTTTTTTCCAAAAAGAATTTTTTTAAAAGGTTTATTGGAGAATGGGCCTCCGACAAGCCTCTTTGGAGGAATGCCAGGTTTGCTAGGTCCGGAGAGCTCATTTCCAAATCCAAGTAATTTGACAATGCAAGATTTACGAATGCTTCAGAATATGGCTAATCGTGGCGCATATTCTAGGCGACAGACGGAAAGACGACCATCATTTACATCTAAGTTAACAGCACTTTCTCGTCTTGATCTTCCTCGTCTAAAACGAGGAGGCGCCTTCACGCCCAGTGGGATTACTTATAGCGGAGCAGCTTCGAATTTGAATTTTTTAAAAGCCCAGGAGCTTGTCAAAGACGTAAGGCGACAGGGTATAGGTTTATCAAAGAAAGAGAAAAAAAAACAGAAAAAGAAAAAAGCTAAAGTCCAAACGGCTCAAAACGAAATCGGTCCTTTTGGTGGTAGTTTTTTATTTCGTACTGATGTCTATGATCATACACAGGATGAGAATGTTGCAGTAGTGTATCAAAAAAATATCTTTGATTTGCCTTATTTTTTCTTTGGAAAATGTGTTTTTTTTTAGATTTTTTCAAAAAAAAATTTTTGCTTCAAAAACTCTACTTTTAAGAGAATCTGTTTATTTAACATTACAGACACATACAGATCCAGCTAGTGTTGCACTTGCAAATCCTCATGCTCTTGGTTTTAGTGATGCAAGCGTTGGATCAGGGGAAATGTCTCATTTTAATGGAGAAGGTTGTTTATTTTTTAATTATGACCAAAAAAAATTTTTGCGATTTTTTGAAAAAAAAATGGCTTTTGTATTTACAAAAATGCACTCATAAATACGGCTGTTTTTCAAATAGGCTTAGTTGGTCTGTCACCTCATGGAGCAGGAACCATTAGTGGTAATAATTTACACGAAAACCATCACATTAATAACGGAGCTTACGGCCACGGTGCAGCTATGACAGAGGACGCAACGTTACTGCCAGCCTCATATGGTTTTGCTGGGGCAGCCGCAGCAGCGGCGGCTTCTGGTACTGGTGCAGCGTCGGGCGTTTCTTCTTCTGGTGGAGTTTCTTCAAATAAAGATCCTACAAATGGTGGTGCAAATACTACAATTGGAGTTCCCTTCAGAGTAAATGTAGCAGTAAATGTTACCCGTGTTAATATAAATTTACATGTTGCTTTTGCTCGATTTGTGCATTTTGCTGTTGGAACAATAGGTGATATAAATGCAAATACTTCAGATAGTTCAAGTAGTAATATTCCTGCTGCTTTTGGTGGTGGCGGCTCAGCTCCTCGAAGAGATATTGAAGGTCCCGCCCTGAAACTTTTCTGATTCCTGTGTTTCTATCCACAAAAAACGGCATTTTTTTGAGATCTTTTCTAAAAATCATCAACTTTTTCTTCAAAAATACCTGCAAGATCAAGGAGCGGAGACGCATTATTTTACTCTCTATAACGGTACGCAAACGCCTCTAGTGATGAATTTGGGAGCTAATAGAAGTAGTATGTATTCCAACAATGTGCCAAATTTGTCTAATCGTTACTCAACTAGTAGCAGATCACGACGATTGGAATTAGCTCCTGAATATACAAGAATCGAGATTTATGATTCATCTGACCTAGAAGCAATACGTGATGTACTGACAGATTATCGTACAGGAGTCGCCAAGAGTAGTCCAGAATCTGTGTCTTCTGAACAACAAAGTCCACCCACTAACTCGCCACCAAATGGTTATTCCACCAAACGAGGCAAGGTAATATTCAAGAAATGTCCTTTATTTTCCCTTAAACTTTCCCTTAAAAATGAGATTTTTTTAAAAAAAATTTAAAGGAAGATGGGCCCATAAATTTGTCAACCCCACTTATCAAAACAATTTCGCTACAAATACCATTCAATGATAAAAATCATCCACCAAATTTAAGTACACCTGCTGCATTAGATTCACGACGTATATCTGTGGGATCTGCCGAACGCGTGAAACAGAGGCCGCGACACTTGATAGTATGGAAAAATTGCCCAAAGTTCCCGCAACTAAAACCAGGGCATGAATTGATGAAGGTCGGTGATATGTCTGATCGAGATAAAGTTGGTATCCATAATGTGTCTAAGGGTCTCCTGGTACTTCGTAGACACGAAGATTGGTGTTGGTATGGAGAGGATTACAATGGTCTTGGTCGTGTTGTTGCAATAAATAAAAAGACTATGACCTGCTCAGTAGCTTGGGACGGGGACGGCACAGACGAAGAGCCTGGTGATCATTATCGAATAGGAGCAGACGGTAAATTTGATCTTTCTCTCGGTATTGGAGCACTAGACAGTCTGATTCGGGACGTTTCTTCTGTACTGCTAAAATACGATACACAAGACGAGCGGGGTGCCGCCAAACGCAGAGCGGGTGCTGCTCGACGGTTTGTAAAAAAAATCACTAGTATCGCTTTAGCGCCTGTTATTAAAGCGGGTAAAAAGATGCAGAAATTTAATGCACTATCTCGTAGAAGACGTTCTATGACTGATCTAGCGAAACAACAATACGATTCAGATGCATCCGCAGGTATATAAGGGAAATAAAACAAGAATCTTAAATTAATTATTTTGAAAAACCCAAAAAAAAATTTCGCGATTTTTTGAACAAAAATTGCTTTTCTATCTACAAAAATCAGCTAAATAGGGGTGTTTTTTGAACAGGTACTGCTGGAGGAGGCGGAGGAGACCTAGATTCTGCATTGTCGGCGAGGAGTGGAAGCCAAAAAACTGCACGGTCAGACAGGGCTACAGCTGAGTCACCATTTGGATCCCCTAATCTTGACGGTTTAAATTATTTTGAAAAAACCACAAAAAAAAATTTCGCCTTTTTTTGAAGTAAAATGGCTTTCATATTTACAAAAATGAGCTCAATATTGGTATTTTTTGAACTTTTTTGAATTTATTTTCATGTCGAAGCTGATTCTACACGGGAAGGTGGTGTCACATATTCACCAAGTGTTATAGGTGCGTCTGCAAACGTATCTAGTATGGATACACAGTCTCAGAACTGGAGTGAAACAGTGATTCCAGGCGCAGCAAACAATGATGCTATTAGTTCATTTGCATCAGGTCGTAAGCCACTTACAATTTTGTACTTCCAGATTGGCTATAAAGTTCCAATTAATTCTTATGTAAGTATAAGTAAACTAGGTGAACAAACTCTAGAAAGGCCTATTGAGGTTGGACAACTTATTCATACGTGTCCAAAAGCATATCATGTAGGGAATTGGGGTGCTTGTATGTTAATTTCTAGTCTTGGTACTCGTCTTGATGATGGTTCTATCAAACTACGTATTTCAAGTACTGTTTGTCTTAGAAATCATACAGCTTTTCGATTTAATATTCGTGCAGATGAAAATACAGCATCTACGTGGTCTAATCTGAAGGAAACACTTCAATTTGCTACTACTGAAATTGATGATAATTTAGGTGCATTTTTTTTCAAGAAAAATCGTGTAGCGGCTGCCGCTGCAGCCAGACAGAAAGCTGTTGCAGCATCAGTAATAGCAAATAATACAGGATCACCTCCAAGCAATAATATGAAAGCAGCTGGAACAAACAGTCATATTAGTACACCTGCACCCCTACCAGCAACGTCAGATCGTTCTGGAACCGACAATACATGTTCAAAAAACATCTTTATTTACGTCATTTTTCAAAATAAAAATGCTATGTTTTCCTCAAAAAATCCCCCAATTTTTTTTTGTTTTTTTCTAAAAAATGATTATTTAGTTCCAAGCAAAGGTGGGTTAGATGTCAATGCTAGTAATAATATTAGCCAATCTAGTAAATCTCAAACCCCACAGCCTTCAGGAGCAGGCCGCCGTAAGTCTCATGCACCAACCTTTGGTGTAGACGCTTCAGGCGCTGATGCGGATAGCATTAAGATTATGGATGCCATTTCGGCTGAAGCTGGCTATGGTGGTAGTAAATGGAATGTTGTTTTGAATCCACAATCTTATGCATATGTATTTATTTTGAAAAACCCAAAAATTATTTGCAAATGATTTGAGAACAAAATTGGCTTTTTTATTTTCAAAAATGAGCTAAATAGGAATGTTTTTTTGTACAGGTCCCTCTGCATTGGTTTGGCAATCTCGAGCGACATTGTTATATTTCCTACATTCCAACAACTACTTCTGACGGTGGTATTGCCCAACAGTGGGGCGCCGATACGGGAGAACGACCGTTTACAGATCTGTCTCGTTTAATTAGTGAGCGCGGACGCCATAACCGAAATGCCCGGCTAAAGGTAAAAAGCCAAAAACAAATTGTCGATTTTTTAGAAAAAAGCGAAGAAAAATAGCATTTTTATTTTCAAAAATAAGGTAATTGGGGTTTTTTAAATAACTATCTGAAGACTCGACAAACATCTATGGTACTATTTTCGAGGCTTCTGAAATTTTCGGTAATCGTAGAATGGAATGATGCCTCGCTATGGACACCAATGGGGTGGGATAAAGGAGAAAGTCGTAGTAATAAAGTAGCTCAAGCTTTTATTTTACATATTAAACCTACAGTGGAAATGCATAACAAACTTCCATTTCCAGGTATTCTTGGGGAAAAAATTGAAATTTTTTGAAGAAGATCTCAAAAAAAGCTGCTTTTTTTGGAGAAAAACACAGGAATCAGAAGGATTTCAGGGCGGGGCATTGCATAATAAACTTCCATTTTCAGTGGTAGTGCAGCTCAGTTCGGTACCACAAATGTTAAGTATGACAAAACATAATATACCGCCTGAAGTGCTTGAAAAAGTTTTCTTTCTAAAGCGCTTTCAATCTTGTGAAAACCTACGTGATTGTGCCTCTATACATCAGCCAAAGTCTGCATTTTGTTGGAAGGTCCCAAGTACTAAGCACATCAATGAAACTACACAATCTATCACTGGTGGAATAGCAGCTGTATCTTCTATTCCACATGTAGCACAAAGTACTTCTCAGCCTCTACTCAAAAGTTTGTTTTCTGCAAGTGTCGATACTAATAGCAATGAACAACAAGGTCTTGTCAATAATGTTACGACCGATTTTAATAGTACAACTAAACTTGATGCCGCTTCATTGTCTGCAATCTCAGGTACCTGATATAAGAAAAGTTTGATAATTTTTGAAAAAGATCTCTGAAAATGCCGTTTTTTTAAGGTAAAAACACAGGAATTAGAAGGGTTTCAGGGATGGGGCATCATCTACTAATAATGTTGTTCTTCCTGCAGCAACAATACCTGGTCCAGGTGGAAAACCAGGTATGATCAGAAGTTTGTCTTCTACTGGTCAAGCCCCGTCCTGAAACCCTTCTGATTCCTGTATTTTTACCCACAGATAACGGCATTTTCAGAGATTTTTTCTAAAAATCATCCCAGGTATGATGAGAAGTTTGTCTTCCACTGGTCCAAGGGATCAAAGTATTGGATCGGGATCATCTATGCAAGGCAAGAAACTTTCTAGGAGAATGGCATCAGGACTGAGTATTGAAACAAATTTTGATGGGCATGGATCAAGTATAAATGCAATAACACATTATTCTGAGGGTGAAGGAAAAACTAAGAATTCTCCTGATTCAAACCATAATAGATCCCATAGTTCATCTAATTCATTGGGTCCAGCTGATTCAGCCATCCCTCCCCATTCGCCTTTGTACCCAGGAGGTATGTTAGGCAGTCCGTCTCCAAAAGAGTCACACCACGCTCGGACTGAATCACCACATGTCTCAACCAACGGACCGGACGTAGTTTGGGAATCACAACAAGACTCACTTCTGCGTCTTTTTGCAATCACTAAAGCTCTGAAGAGATCGTCGTTTAACCCTCTTTTATCCAGTTTTACACGTGCATGTGGTGCTGGTGGTGGTGGAAATGAATTGAAAATTCGAGAGAGATGTATTCGAAAAGCATGTGGTGGTAAAAGTAGACGAGTACGCCGTCATCGTGGAGATCCTCAAACAGCTGATGGTTTTCTATCTGAAAGTGATGCGGAAGGCTCTGGACGACATGCTGCAACCTCTGGGTTAGATCTAATTAAAATATTTTTTTAAAAAAGCCAAAAAAAAAAAAGGGTTTTTTTTAAGCAAAATGTAATATGAAAAAAAGAATTTCAATTCCTTAACATTTGTTAGTAGGGAAAAACTTGAAGTTTCAGGAGGACCAGGTAATTCATCAAAAACCTTAGCTGGTGGAACGGGTTCGACGACCGAGGGTACGCTTTCTGCACCCTCCGATTCCGGAGGAGGTGGGATCGAGAGCACAGGTAATTTTTAAGGCCTGAAAAAACCCTTAGTTTTTCTTTAAAGTTTTCCTTTGAGGATGCGATTATTTCGGATTTTTCCAAATTATTTTTTTTTGAATTTTTCCTCTTTGTTTTCCTTTATTACCTCTCCTTTGAATATGTTATTTTTTTAGGTTTTTTCAAAAAAAATATTTGACAAATTTTAAAATGTCAGGTAATAAGAGTCCTAATAACAAGTTAAGAATGGGACGACAACTAGGCAATATGATAGATGCAGCGAAGGATCTTTTTCTAGGCGGAGATTCTGATAATTCTGATGATGAGTTTAAGAGTACTGTATGGGCGAATTTGTCATGTTTTGCACTTGGAGTAAATGAGACTCTGGCATTACCATTTGCAAAACGTTTTATTTGGGTTAAGACTTATCTACCTGCAGAAGCTGTTCGTTGTGGTAGTCTTGAAGAAAGCCTTTGGCGTACAGATAATTTTACACCAGGGACTTTTGTTACTGATAAACGAAATGGTCGTTGTGGTGTAATACGAGTAGTAAGTCCATTATCAGTTCACGTTGAATGGCAGAATTTAGCGAGTTTAAGTCCTAGAGAATATAATAGCTTTGGAGGACCAATTTTTCCAGTATCTGGACTTCCTGCAGGGTATATTACTTCTTAAAAAAAAAAAAATAGCAATATATTTTGGAAAAAATCGAAAAATCTGGCATAATTAGAGGAAAAATAACGCTGGATAGAGCAGATTTTTCAATGGGAAATTTTTAGATAATTTTAAGAAAGCAATAAAAAATCGGAAAAAAATTTAGAAAAAAGCGAAACAAATGGTATTTGTAAAAATTAGCTGAATAAAGGGGTTTTTCAAATACCTTGCTATTAATTTTCTCAGCGCCTTTAGCCTCAGTCATTTCGCAGCTGATCCAGTATTGCAACAGCAATCAAATTTAGGTAACCTGTTAAAAAAACTCTTTTATTTATCTTATTTTTACAAAATAAAAATGCCATTTTTTTCGTATTTTTACAAAAAAATGTGATTTTTTTTTTCCTTTTGCGAAAATTACAACATAGCATCTACTGATCTATTTGGCATAAATAATGGTCTGAATACTGCGACAGCAAGTGGTGCATCGCCATTCAATGCGTATCAAGATTCAGTAGCAGTTGATATGGATCAGAAGGCTGCGTATCCAGATTCAATAGCAAAGGCCGATTCCCCAATGCGTCGTCGTCGTTTCTTCAGCACAACCCCATCACCAAATGGCATTGGTAGACTAAGTCAGTTGAACCATCATAGTCCACCGCCGCATTCATTAGATGGAGGTTTTGATTTTGAAAAAGACAAAAGCCCCGCCCTGAAACCCTTCTAATTCCTGTGTTCTTCTCCACAATAAATGGCATTTTCAGAGATCTTTTCTAGAAATCATCAATTTTTCCTTCAAAAATGCAAAATTTTAGAACAGAGAAAAAAAAAAAAATTGCATCTTTTAAAGCAAAATTAAGGGAATTAAAGGGATATTTTTGAACAGGTAATGGGGAAGGATTCTATGGTTCTTCAGTACTGGCTGAATCCGGTATGGGCCCTGGCAATCAACGACCATTAGCTCTTAATCTGGGGGTGACTGCTCATTCACTTGAGATAATAAGTCGAGAAGAGGCAAAAAAACATTTAAAGCACGACGCATCACGATACGGTATTACTTCTAGTAATAGTATGGATCATTCAAGTAATCCAACAGGTATTTTTGAAGAAAAAAATGATGATTTTTGAAGAAGATCTCAAAAAATGTCGTTTTTTGTGGAGAAAAACACAGGAATCAGAAGGATTTCAGGGTGGGGCTATTTAATAACTCCGAAGACATAAGCTGTAATACACAGCAGCATGGTTATAGATTTACTGTTAGTAATCCAACTCGTCTTTTCTTACCAAATGTGCTTCGAAATCATGCCAATGAGTATACTATATCTTGTCGGTCTAAAGATTTTTTTCCAACCAAAACAGGATCAATAAATTCAGGTGATGATACTGCTACAAAACAGTCTAAGAGAGCTGGTACAGTTGTTTCTAGTACTAACAATTCACCTGGTGTAGTCTCATGTGTGCCTGAACACTGCTTAGATGGTTCGTTAAAAAAACTTCTCTATATTTATACTAATTTTTCCTTTAAAAATACTATATTTTTCGATTTTTTCAAAAAAAAAATGCGATTTTAATAATAATAAAGTTGCAGGAGCTCCCACACCTAGTAATCTAAATAGCAAGTTTAGTGAGATTGCAGCAGCTACCGGTGAATCCCCTAGTTCTCCGGAGAAAGTCTGGAAAATGAATTATGAACAAAGGTCACAACAAGAAGCTCCAGTTAGCAAGCGTGCTCAGATTTCACCGTCAGTTCCAACCCCAATAAAGGCATCAAAAAGTCGAAGTGGTACCCAGCCTAAGCCCCGCCCTGAAAGCCTTCTGATTCCTGGGTTTTTATCCACAACAAAATCCCTCTTTAGAGATCTTCTCCAAAAATTATCAAATCTGTCCAGGTGGCCCAGGCGATGTATTGATCGCCGCTGAATGTACACGTTTTACAGTTGCTTTATTTATACCATACGTGGTAGAAAATCTCACCGATTTTCCGCTCTCTATATGCGAACCAAGGGATGTAGGACGAGCTAAAAAAAAAAAAGTGAAAGACCAAATTTATGGTATAAGATAAAAAAGGTTTTTGAAAAAAAGCTAAAAAAATAGCGATCTCTGAAAAAGGAAACTGTTACTTTAGAAGAGGAAAACTATAAGACATTTTTTAAAAAATACATATAGGTCGCCATATTGGAGCACCCCAACTACCTCTTTCATTATCAGTACCCAGTTTCACTAAAATAATACCTGTTGTAAGAGTGAACCGAAGTGGTGAAGATGCAATTGTCGTTAGCGTACAAGACATAGCTTCTAGAATGCAATTAATACAAGGTTTACGTGATAATAATCAAATTGCAACAATTCCTAACACTAAAAGTACTGCTGGACCTGGAGGTCTTATGGGTGAACGTAGTCCTCTTAATAATGTAGAAGCACCTCCAAATGTGACAAGGTTAGGCTCTGGTCAAAACCTAACTAATATAAGAGCCGAAAATAATAATATTATCGGTGATGAGCAACAAACCGTATACAACGGTGGTAGTTTGAATCCTACAACACCTATTAAATCTACCCCAAATTATACACGAATGGCAAGTACACCATTCGAAGGTACTAGTGGGGTATCCGCAAACGCTCCTTGGCCGTCTACAACATTTTTAGGTAAAAAAAAAACCCTCATAATTTGGCATTTGCCTTTAGAATTCCTTTAGGAATATAATTTTTTTCGATTTTTTGTAAATTATGTTTTTTTGAAATTTTCATTATTAGGACCTGGTCCTCCACACAAAGGTAAATTTTACAATTATTTTAAAAAACCCCAAAAAAAAATTTCGCGATTTTTTGAAGAAAAATAGTTTTTTATCTTTAAAAATGAGCTAAATAGGAAAGGTTTTTGAACAGGTGTTTTACCTGTTTCTGGAGTAAATACAAATTTATCGCTGATGCACGTTAATCCATTTACTAAAACTACTGTAAGCATAATAAAAGACTTGTATGATACACAAGCGGTACGACCAGCAGTTCATTTGCCGGTATTAGACCAAAATCTATTATGTCCATCAGCAATGTTTGACGTTCCACCGATAACGCTTTATATTACAGAGACTCAAATTACCGCTGATAATTCCCATGAAGTAGAAGCCAGTTCAAAAAAAAACCTAACCTAGCTTTATTTTTTCTTAAGAGTTTGAATTGAGAATCGATATTTTTCCAATGAATTTAATTTGCCATGTTTTTTTTTCTTTTTTGACTTTTTTTTCAAGGCTAGTAAATTTTCCACCTACCATTCCACTCAACAAAAGATTAATAATACTAGGACCCATAATAATCCTTTTGGAATAGGAGTTGCTGAAAATTGTCCTAGAGCCCCGCCCCTGAAACCCTTCTGATTCCTGTGTTTTTACCTATAAAAAACGGTATTTTCAGAGATCTTTTCTAAAAATTATCAATTTTTTTTATCCAAATTTTAACAAAGACAGCAGTGACGAAACCTCATCAAGTCTGCGAAGAAGCCTCTTAGTTCCAAATAATGTTCTTATGCAGTTCCACACATCGGAGATCGATTTTCTGGGAAGAGTTGTTACAATTAATAACACAATTGATCCATCAAGTATTACGAGTAAAACCTATTTTACAGAAGTTCCTGGTAACGCCACTACTTTAAAGACAACTAAGTTTGGTCCTAAATACGTACTAGATTTAAAAGCTAAACTGGTTAAAACTCGGGAGTCTCTGGAAGGGGCATTTTGCATAGTTTTATCTCGGAGGTCTGACGATCATCACCAAAATTCTGCTGGATCTAAGGATCCACTTATAATCACTAGCGAGCTGCGTGAGGAAGACCTCAGTATGATAAAGTGTATAGAGAATGATTCCGTTTTACTGGCTACCCTGATGGAGCCTCATACTTATGGTGTGATTCTTGAGATTTATTATCCAATTAAGTGGACCCAAAATACCAATATGTCTGACGCGACACAACAAGACAATACAAATATTGATAATAATTGGAGGGATATGAATGAAAATTTGCAGAAAACTAGGACTAATAATGATGCTACAATTCCAATTTTTGTGACATCTCCAACTGGAAACTACCCCAAAGTACTTGCTGGCATAACAAATCCGGTATATAATCAACCACTAAGTCCACGTCTTACAAACAACGCGAACGCATCAAGTGCAGCTCCATGTTCAAAAAATACCCGTATTTACCTCATATTTTTGAAAATAAAAATGCTATTTTTTTCGCTTTTTTCTGAATAATTTGCAAATAATTTTTGTCTTTTTTCAAAATTGTGAAAGTGTCAGGGGACCCGAGAAGTTCTGGCCTTGGGTCGACTCCTATAAGAAAATCTATTCCTGTAGAAGCACCAGCCCTTGCTCTAGTCAAATGGATATTACCAAATGCAAAATTCCTCCTTTGTATACATCATTTAGATGACTTAAAACTTGGACCTGCTGGCGTTAATATTTTTGTGCCCTTAGGTATTAGCTCCATTGTCAGTCTGTTCAAAAAACACAACTTATTTTTAAAGATAAAGATGCGATATCTTTCGCTTTTTTCCAAAAAATCGCGAAATTTTTTTTTTAACATTTTTGTGCCTTTAGTTGAGATAAAAAATCTAAATGAGGGAGCACCACCTGGTGTTGGTAATGATGGAACTACACATAAAATGAGTAATATATCGATGACTTTACCATCTTCTAGAATATCAAATTTAGCAGCATCAGGCTCAGACAGTTCTAATGTAGGAAAAATTATTTGAAACAATCGCAATTTTTGTTTTGAGATAATCGAAACAAATCACAACTTTATAAAGGAAATTTAGCAGAAAATAGAAGGGATTTTTATAAAAGGTTGCTGGTGGAGGAGCCGCATCAGATAAGGCTGGTCGTGTTGCTAGTGGTGATAATTCAAGTTCGGCAGGTGATGAAACCAGTCCTGAGGATATTAACGTAAAACCTGTTGGAGAGATCATGCAGACAACGTTCTTTATGAATTTTTTTGAAAAAAGCCAAAAATTATTTGAAAAAATGTGAAAATAATTTGTATATTTATTTTCAAAAATACAGTAAATATACGGGTATTTTTTCGACCTTTATACCTCAAGTTTAAATGTCAAAGCTCGTAGACCTGGGGGAACATTGACCTCATCTATGACCTCAGCAACACCGCAAATATACTCCTCCCATGGAACAGCAAGTTCAAAAAACCCTTTTAAAAAAATGTTTTTATTTTCAAAAAAAGCCAATAAAGTAGCAAATAATTGTTTTAAAAATCCTCTGATTTTTCCTAAAGAGCCTTTTGGAACTTCAGATGGAGCTAAAAGTGCTGGGTTGGAACTAGGAGAAGATGTCGCACAACCATCCCGTGCAACAAAAGAGACTGTAGGAACTGATGGAGCTAAAAGTGTAGGTATCATTCAAATTATCCTCTTGTTTTTTGAAGGTCCTTGTGTTCAAAAATCACCTCTAGACTTATTTGCCTTTAAATCTAAATATATGATTTTTTTCGCTTTTTTTTTACTTGTCAAAATTGATTAAAGGACGAGGGATAGGTCCAGAGGAAGAGGGAGTGGGTATCTTGAAATTTTTTAATCATTTTGAAATAGGCAAAAAAAAAATTCGCGAGTTTTTGAAAAAAAATGGCTTTTTTATTTACAAAAATGACGTAAATATAAAGGGTTTTTTTTGAACAGGTAAGAATATTAGTGATGCCTCCAAGATTCAATCTAGTTTCAGTAGTGTTACTATGAACCAAAGTGCTGTTGCTGCTACGAATTCTGGCAATGTACAAAAATTATTTTAAAGCAAAAAATTTTTTTGAAAAAAGTCAAAAACATCACATTTTTAAAGGGAAGTTAAGGCAAATATAGAGGAGTTTTTTGAAAAGGGAAAACCGCCCAAAGAGCGGTATACCCTCTGCCGCGTTCAACGTGAGGATCCAGTTGCACATCCAACCTTATCACTTGCTGCAAGTGTTCGTTTTCAGAATGCTCCTTTTGAGCGTACTAAAATAGTTAGTCTCTGCGAACGTTTTCGTGTGGTTCAGCGTATTGATAGCGAGGTTATTTTACTATTATTTTTTGTCAAAAATACAGCTGCTATGATGTCATCAAGTGGGGGATTGAGTGGCGGAGGTGGTGAGGCCCCAACCTGAAACCCTCCTGATTCCTGTGTTTTTATCCACAAAGAATTTTTTTTTTAGAGATCATCTTCAAAAATTATCAATTTTTTCTTATAAAAAAGCAGCTCTTTCTGCGGCAGATCGTGATCTTATAGGTGCTCATTCGTCGAGCGCCGGTCAAGCATCACTTAGCCACAGAATTATATCATCACCAACTCCTCTACTTTATGGGCAGGAACAAAGTTTGCATCCACCAGTAGGTGTAGATACCACGTTACCAAGGTAATGAAAAACACTTCTTATTTAGCTCATTTTTATAGAAAAAAAGCCATTTTTCTTCAAAAAATCGCGGAAATTTTTTTTTGGGCAAATTTTTTTTGGGGTTTTTCAAAATAAGTTGCGTTGCTCGGCTTGCTTTTACCCGTAAACCTTGGATTTGGTGGGAATCTTATCCTTTTCGTATTCAAATGTTACCAAAAGAGACAGGTACAAGAAGTTTTCATGTACCTTGGAAACCATTAGTATATCGTGCAACAAGGTCATTGGTACTTAGTCGACGTCGACAAAATATGAATATATCAACTGATCATCATAGTACTATTAGTACAACAAAAGTACCACAATTTCCTAGTTTAGATAATAATGTTGCACCTAGAGCTTCTTCTCCTGGGAGCACAGCACATCATAATGCCAGAGGATCTGTTGTAGTGGATCTAGATCACAAAACCCGAAAATTCAGCACAATCAGCAAAGCGTCGGAACCTGGTATATATTCTATTAGATGTTTTTTCAAAATTTAGGGAGGTCAAAATGTTTTTTAAATGCCCAATAAAATATATATATCATTTCATTGATTTTACGTATTAAGAAAAACCGTTTTCAAAATTTTAGAGATAGACTTTGATACAATGCATGGTCCACCTTCGGATACTACCATACCAACGGATTCTCCTTCTGCAATTCAGTCCCACGCCTGAAACCCTTCTTATTCCTGTGTTTTTATTTGTAAAAAACGGTATTTTTAAAGATCTTCTTTAAAAATTATCAATTTTTTCTTCAAATTTTAGTAGACAAATTGCTTCTACTCCAGAAAAAAATCATATGATTGATCATAAAGGGTCAGGTATAAAAGATTAATTGTTTTTTTCAAAAAAAAATGTCATATAAAAAGCTAAGAAATAGCGTTTCTTAAGCAAAATTCATAGGAAAAATGCAATGATTTTTAAAACAATAATAGTTGCTACTCCAATGTCAACGAACAAAGGCAATATTAACAACATACAGGTTGGTGGTGGAACCACTTATGATTCAGGTAGTCGTCGTCCTGGAGGAAAGTTTCAGATTTCCAAAATCAATCCAGCAATTGGAACATCTGTACATCTAAGCTATTTTCAAAAAAGTCTTGCATATGCTGAAAAGGAAACACTTCCTTTTGATTCTTTACGTGTTGATCTTCATAGAGGTTCTCTTCCATCAGAGCTCCCTTACAATGAGAATAGTTTCTACATTGAGCTGAAGCGTACATTTTAAAAATAATTTTTTGTTAAAACTTCCATTAAAAATGCCATTTTTTTTTTTTTAAAAATTTTCAAGATTAATTATATGATATATATCAGTTCCAGATTTTGCAAGTTCTGATGATCACCTCGTTAAGGTGGAAAATTTAACAACCCAGAGTTTTCGTGCAATTGTATTAGATCACAATTTTCGTTCTCGACAAGGCGCTACAGCTGCATTTATACAAAAGAAATTCTTTGGAAGGTCTAAGCCCTACGCTAAAACCCCTCTAATTACAGTGTTTTTATCCACAAAAAAGCCCTTTTCAGAAATTTTTTCTAAAAAATATCAATTTTTTTCAAAATTCTTTTGAAGGTCACGTAAAGCCCCACCGACTACCGTACTGGGATCTGAAGCCAATTCCGCTGGGATAACAACAGCTGGCGGTGGTCTTGGTACTGGGTTAGGAGGAGGAACTGGAGGGCAAGCCCCACCCTGAAACACTTCTGATTCCTGTGTTTTTATCCACAAAAAAATTTTCTTTAGAGATCTTCTTCAAAAATTATCAAAAAAAATGGCTTTTTTATAGTGGTGTACAAACAACTAGCACTGCTTCAGGGTATGCAGGTCATGCACTTGCGGCAAATAACATGTCCGGTGCACCCGTAGCTGGTGGAACAAATAATAAAGTATATTTTAACAAAATTCTCTTTTTTGTTGAAGATTTTCTTTGAAAATGATATTTGATTAACTTTTTTCAAAAAACTTTTGAAAATTGATTAATAATAGGAATTAAATGAAGGTGGCACTTCGTCTTTAGAGGCCGCTGGTTCAGTCATTCTACCTAACCAGATTGAACATGTAAGAATTCCGAGACGACATGAGGATTTTGATCTAGCCCTTGTAAAACTTCAGATTGAGGCTGACAATATTTTCAACCCTAAAGAAGCCCATACCTTAACTAAGGATGGTTTACAATTTTGTCAGCGTCGTTTTGAAAGAGACGGAAATATTTTTGTCTGTGATAGCTCACGAAATAGTTCACATAATCATGCCCAAGATATGCCATCGTCAGTTGGCATTTTAGGAGGAAATTTAGGCTACAAAACTGCTGTTGGATCCGGATTTCATAATCATGCTACGATGACTACCACTGCTACCAATCCAGCTGGAGGATTAAGCGGAGATCCATTAGCCGAGCAACGTGCGATGGTTCAATCAAGGAGAAGTCTAAGATTTAAGTTTTAAAAACAATTTTTTTTTAACAGAAAAAATACTATTTTTGTTATTTTGGCTTTTTTCAAAAGAAAAAATTTAGACATAATAATAAAAATTAAGTTCGAAGAAAATATCGCTCACTATACGTGATTGAGTCTTCGCCAAAAAACAAATATAATACAAATAATATAGGATCATCTTCAGGTAGTTTTTCGAAAAAAGGCAAAAAAAAAAATCGCGATTTTTTAGAAAAAAACGAAAAAAAATGGTCTTTTTATTTTGAAAAATATATACTCATCAGCTCCAACGACAGCTCGTACACAAGGTAAACCAGTAACTACTAATACTATACCAATATCTAAGAACCGCAGTGATGATATAAGAAATAGAGGATTAGTGAAGGTATAGGAAAATCCCTATTATTTTTCTTTAAAGTTTCCTTTAGGAATGCGATATTTGTTTGGACTTTTTCAAAAAAAAAAAAATTTTACTTTTAAGCAACGTTCTGATCAGAGTGTTCTACATAAAAAACATAAAACATCTGTGAGTCTTTTCGGAGGAAATAATAATAACAGAATGTCAAAGGAAACAACAGCGAGATTTTCTGAAGCTTGTGTTGATATACGATATATTGACGCTCCCCGAGAAGAAAGATTTACATCATATCAGGATTTATATCCAGATCTTGATCCCAATAGTATGGTGCATGATGTTGCGTTCTGTGGTACCTGTTCAAAAATATCTTCAAATTCCACTAATTTTCCTTTAAAAATGTTATGTTTTTGGATCTTTCCAAAAAAAATTGCGTTTTTTTTTTTTTAAAAAAGAACCAGACTCTCTTTTGTGTGAGCCAGTTTATGAGTTCAAGTTTGCACAATGTAATAGATGTGCTCAACTTTGTACTCCAAGGTAAAAAAAAACTTAAGTGCTTTTGAAGGTTTGAAAAAGAGTTTTATTTTCTTGAAAAAATACGATCTTTTTGACAACTTTCCAAAATATTTTGACTTAATAACAAGGCAAAATGAGGCCCTTCTCAGTGAACCTATTTCTTTCAATGATGATGTACATTATTTTTCTGAGAGAGGTGGTAGTCTTGCATTTCGTCTTCACGATACTGAGCATCTTGGAGGCGCAGCAACAGTGGAACTCTTAGGCCGTGCGAGACTAGGTAGTTCTCAAAAATTGAGAAAATATTTTTTTTTTTTTAAGATTAAAAAAAATATCACTACTTGACAAAGGAAACTTTGAAGGAAAATATACTATGGGATTTTTAAATACCAGTCGCTGAGCCTCTCGTTCCTACGTCGCGAAATCAAAGTCTAGGTGGTACAAATGGTGATGGTAATGCTCATCGTGATAGCGCTCCTAGCAATATAAATTCTAGCGCGACAAGCTTTAACAATAATTATAGTTTTGGTACTGCTGCAGCATCGTCAAACACTCTAAAGCCTCTTTTTCAGATTCTAGCACATGGTCGATTAGTAAGAAGGCATGTCCCCACGGAACTTGACGGTTTATTAATGTCAGAAGTAGATGTAGGTATAACTATTAACTTAGACTATTTTCTCAGAAAAAGAAATTTTAAAGGTCTTAATATAAAGATCGAAAAACACCCCTATTTTATTAGCTTATTTTTGTTTTAATAAAAAAGCCCTTATATAAAATTTTTTTTTTACAGGAATGCGCGTTTGTTACGTGTCACCTCTCCATCGAGGTGGGTCACAAGGTTCCGGTTCTGCCACAAGTTATCAACAAGGTAGTGTAAAAGTTGATGTATTTTTATTAAACTAAAGTTTCAAAAAAGAAGTCGGCTCTCCTTATGTTTTTTTTTCAACAATTCGCGAAAAAGCGAAAAAAATGGCTTTTTTTTGTAAATAAAAACACTGTTTTAATAGAAGAGTTTTTTGAAAAGGCTGGTTGACAAAAATGTTTTTTTTCATTTTCAAAAAAAATTAATATATTGCCTCTTAAATTTCTAAAAGGAAACAATGTTGAAGAATGGCCTGATAGGACTCTGCAATATTTTTATGTAGCTGAAGTACATCATGCGTCACGAAAGCATCCTAGAACTGATATAAATATTGGACATCAATATAGTAACAAAAATGGAATCAATGATTATGTCAGTAGAATAACAACCGGATCTAAAAGTGTAGAACCCACGAAAACAAGTTCAAATGGCAGTCAGTATTAAAAGAATTTCTTTAAAAAGGGCTTTTTTTGTGGATAAAAACACAGGAATCAGAAGTGTTTCAGGGTGTGGCTCTTTTTCAGGTGTAGTGAGTCTCTGCCACAAAACAAATCTGAATTGGAGTATCATGATAGACAGACGGAAATATTACATGGGCTTGATCATGATGCGAATACTTTAATAAATGGAAAGTCTCCTTCTTCAACAAAAAATGAGAATATTACTAATAATATGCAAGACTCAATAAAATATGTGGACTATATCGTTTTACTCCCAATGCCTGAAGAAGATGAATTTTCTTTTGATGTAGACGATATTATGAGTCAACAATGTGGTTTTCCATCATCTCAATATTCAGATAATGATAAAGCACTTGTTCAAAAAAACAACACCCTTAATATTTAGCTCATTTTTATAGAAAACATTTTTTTCTTCATAAAATCGCGAAAATTTTAAAATCCAACAAAATATTAATAGAAATTAATCGAAAAAAATGTCTTTATTATTTGTAAAAATAAGCTAACTTCAAGTAAGGTTTTTTTTTTGACCAGGCTCGATCAGTTGGTGGTACTCTTACTACTACATTTGAATATCCTAAAGATTCAAATCAAATTGATCGTTCATTATCACAAAATATTGGAGCAGCTGATGAAAATGGTTAAATTTGGAAAACAGCCAATTTTTTTTTTTTTTTAAATCGAAAAAAATCGCATCTTTAACGGGAAATGAAAAGGATTTTTAGATACCATCTTGATAGCTTCGAGAGCTACTACACAAAATACTAATTTAAATTTTGACTGTAACATAAGAAGCTCAACCGTTACTGATGGTATATCTGATTCATCTTATGATAGTGCTACTTCTATAGATAATATGACTGGACAAGATCGAAAAACTGGTTATGGTACATGTCCTGATCCTGCGATGAAAAGGTTTGGTCGTAAACATAATCGCCCTTGGCGAGTTGAAGCACGTCAAGGAGTAATCTGCAACATCTTTTCAGTACACTCGTTTTTGATTAATGTAGAAGACATGAGTACGGTATATACCGGCCTCCGTTCTAAATAGTATATATTGTTTTTATTTACAAAAAAAAATATTTTTTTCGATTTGTTGAAAAAAAAAAAATATAAGGTACAATTAAACGAGGATGCAGAGAAATTAGACCTTGCAGATATGATTCTACTTGATGAAGTCACAAAATTCAACGTTTTTCTATGGGAGCTTGATAATTCGGCATCCAGTACACAGAACCTAAATTTCATTTGAAAATCTTTGTTTTCAATTTTTGAAAAGATTGCAAAAATCGAAACAAATCATATCTTTAATAAAGGAAGTATAAAGGCAAAATATAGAGGGGTTTTTGGAATAGGTATTTCAGATAGTAATTCTGAAAATTTAAACAAACCGTTTAATAACAGTGCTCATGTTAATTGGGGAAATACTAGAACTTCATCGATATCTCACATAAATAATCATATTTCAAGCAAAGCAAACTTTTTTTATGGGCGAAATAACATGTCATCTCATATTTCGTGCAATTCTACTTTAAATAATTATCGATCATTTGGGCATCAAAATCAAGAATCTTATCATAGTTCCACATCATTCACAGATTTTTCAGGAAGCAATCATGTATACAGTTCACTCTGGAGTGATGATGATCGTTATATGACTTCCTCTGGTGATATTGATGGACCAGGAGATATTTATAGTAAAAATCATCTTCCTACGAATTTAACAAATTTCCAAAAGTTTGGTCATAATAATAACAATATAGGAACAAATCCTCTAGGCGCATATAATCATAAGCCAGGAATTACTGCAAGAAGAATGACGATCCCAGGATCAAGAGGGAGACGACGAAGAAAAACAATTGATAATTGTCGTATTAAAAAGATTAATGGGGAAGCAATAATGGCATATCTTCAACGATTATCAGAGACAACTAAACAAACTGAATCTTCAGATACTGATCATTATTTTGATGCTCCAGATGCAACACTACATATTGACCCATTACGTAGTCGTTTTATTAGACGAAAACCCACAAATTCTATTATCGAAGAAACTCGGGTTCTAGCAGAAAAGGTCTCGAAAAACAGCTTATTTTTGTAAATAACAAAGCCAATTTTATTTTTTCAAATAATTTGCAAATAATTTTTTTTTGGAAATTTTTTCAAAATGATTTTATAGGAAGTGATAGATGACATTGATATACTAAGTTCCCCCAAATATCATCCAAATAGTAAGGATCGTAGCAGTTCCAAATCGAATATATCAAAGACGTATAAAGAAATTCAAGGCTCAAAATTTAGATTTTTCTTTATAAGGGTTATTGAAGAAAAGTCCATTTTGCTTCAATTTTTTTCTGATCTTCAATAGAAAACTATTCATAATTTTTGGAGAAGATTTCTAAAAAAGCATTTTTTTGTGGATAAAAATACAGGAATCAGAAGGGATTCAGGGCGGGGCTTTTCAGATCTTAAAAAACTTACAAAATTTTTTAACAGGACTTTTCAGAACAATTGTAGATCTTCGACTAATTTAAATTATGATAAACAAAATCAAGAAGGATTCTTAACTCAAACTACTGTTTTATTACGTGAAACTGATGTTTATTCTGATGTTGATGATGTAGAGGCACTTCCAAAAGGTAATAGTACTAGTACAGTTTTTACTACCAACAATACAGTTACTACAGGTGAATCTAGTCACACTGAAAATTTAATCACGAGCCAAACTCAACTACATAATCTAACTTCAGGAGCTCCAAGGTCCCTCCCCTGAAACCCTTCTAATTCCTGTGTTTTTATCCATGAAAAACCTCATTTTCAAAGATCTTTATTGAAAATTATCAATTTTTTCTTCTCTAAGTTCCGAGTCCCATAACATTATTAATATTGGTGATGGTAGATCACAAGTTCGTCCTGCAGAGATTCGGCGAGCATACTTAATTGCAGTATTTGAACGTATTTTTGTATCATCATTAATTTCAGGAACCCAATTAACTTTAGCTGGTGAAGGTGTTTATGTACATCAAACAGCTGATCCATATAGTGGTGCTCAAATATTTGTAATTGCACAAGGGACAGATTTTCGAAAAATAGCTAGAAAAAGTGAATTTTTTAGAAAAGCACTTCCAGTCTCCTTACAGCCAACTTGTCTAAAAAAAAAATAAAAATTTGAAAACCCTTTTTGTTTTACGTAAATTTGCAGAGAAAATGCTGTTTTTTTGGTTTTTTTCAAAAAAAAATATTTTTCCTTCCAAAATGCAGCTGCTAGCTATTCTTCCAACACTAGTGGGACAAAAAGCCCCACCCTGAAACCCGTCTGATTCCTGTGTTTTTACCCACAA
>JACKZZ010015835.1_pt1 | contig 25105 bp, 30 predicted proteins | sample 8027871 | NCBI WGS metagenome assembly JACKZZ01 (sample SAMN15724774, study PRJNA655200) | protist metagenome | isolation source: fluorescence activated cell sorting (FACS) single amplified genomes of... | place: USA: West Boothbay Harbor, Gulf of Maine | collected 2000-07-19 | reverse complement strand
TACACCATCTTCTGGAAGAATCAAAACTCATGAGATAGAATCCAGAGCGAACATCATCAGTCAAGCGAGCCAAAGTCGAGAGAAATTAGTTCGAGATGAAGTTCTAGATAATTGAAGCGTATGGAGAACAGCAAAGAAATTCAGTCGAAAGTATGGACACTCTCAAGTTTCTTGGATTTGTGTTCTATCAAAGCGATGATGAAGCAACTGAACAGCACAGATTGTGTCATCAACTTGACACTAGCTACAAACATGCAGAGGGAGTCTTCTACAAGGAGTCAAGAGGAAAGCCGCCCATATTTCAAGTCTCCTTGTCTTCTGAGCACGATCAAAGTGGGCTGAGAATCTAGGCTTGCTAACACAAGGCTAACTTGCATCTGTAAAGAATGCATGGATGCGATGATGTCGATGCGAATTGTAATCAAACTTGCATTAATGTTGTCACTGATGTCATCGAAATTCCGATCGAAGATGTGTTCTAGATTATTGACCACAAACCAAAGAACCTCCAAGATGATTTTGACTGTTCAATACTGACTAGTCGGGACATCTATTCACTCTAGCAGGGAAACACCTAATTTGGATAAATAGCTTGGCGATAAAAACTGAACTTCAAGCCAATCAAAAATCTCATTCAGTGGCCCACAATCAATGATGCCTTCACTGCAAGTAGCTCTAAAATCGTTCTGAAAAATGGGAAAGAGTTCTGGGATCATGATCGAGACGTATTGCATAACTTCACAACTGTTGTTGCCCAGATACAAGAGCAGCTATTGGAAGCACACAGAGATGGTGGCAAATAGTTTGAGAAGAGGCTATTGATGCCTGCAAGCGGACCAGGTCGACATTTGGATGCCTTCATTCGCTACTTTCCGACGATCGAGTGCTTTGACATCTCATCCGAATTCAACAGCTTCCATCGTGAATTTTACCAGAGGTTCTTCAGCCAAGAACACAGGGAAAGGAGTTTGAGCATCTACAATCAAAAGTGCAAGTTCAAGTGTTCTACTCGAGCACTGTAGGACATGGTGTTTAAAGAGTCGAGCTATGACATGGTGTACATCTCTTGGGCATTGTTCTACTTGGACGATAAGCAATGCTCGAACTACCTGGAATAGATTTGGTCTAGGATCAATGACAATGGTGTGGTAATGATTCGTGAGAATATAGCCCCAGGCAATGAGAATTTGAAGGAGGCAACCTATCAGATCGTCGAGAACGAATTCGACAACTAAACGTCCTTTGACAACCCCTTTCTAATCACAGGATACAAGGGTAGAACTGAAAACGAAATCGTAGAGATGCTCGACAAGCTTGACTTGACACAATTTGTGGCTGTCAATCAAAACTTGTCATATCCAATCGAAGATTAATAAGGCTTCGAGCCCATGAAGATACTTGTGTTGTTCAAAGCCAACAAATAGGTCTTCAAGTCTTTCAAGATGATGTATGCAGACGCAACTGAGCGATTCAAGACTTTGAAGAATGATATGTGTCCGATTGAACCTACTATAGAGCCCACACACAACTACGCAGAGAGCCAGTACAATGATTCGGTCATGGACTAGAGTCTCATCAACCCCCATAACATGGAGCCCAATGAGTTACTTGGACGCATCACGTCGGAAATCAATGATGTGTGGTCAAAGCTATAAAGTATCACCAAGATCACTGGCTTGACCAAGAATGCTTGCAAAGATCTGAATGGACCGATTGAAGAATTGAAGACGAAACTCTCGAGGACCTTCAAGGAGCTGAGTGGCATGGTAAGTGCCATTTCTCTGACTAGAGAACTTTGGGCTCTAATCATTCAAATGGTGGATAGAATCAGCACAATGATGGACATGTCTCAAAGTTTCCTGAAATACCTTGAAGTTCCTGATGGGGACATCAGAGCCATGACAAAGGAATTTGGAGAGCAGGCTTTATCCACTGAGTAGGGACTGAGATCATTGCTTGTTACCTTTTACTACAGTGGCCATCCTCAAACACAAAACGAGTACAAGAGACCCAATCAAACAAAGAGAAAGAAAGGAAGCTCGTATACAAGACCCAAGGGATCTAGAGGAGGGACTCGATCTGCTAGCAACACTTTGTAAGCTGGAAAACCCCATGGATCGATCTAGTCTCAATCCAGAAATCATAATTGAGCATGATCAGGAGCACCAATACTTCGATTAGAACGATGATTGACTTGAATTCACAAGCAATAGCCTACACAATTTGGCCTGAGTGCTGATAAATAAAAACAATGATGCAGGTCACGGTTGATTGATTAAAATTACTTAACTTTAAACTAATTCATATCTTCACAACCATATCTTCTACATTTACAAGCTCGAAGAGAACAAGACAAGCGCGAGAGGCTTTGCACTCCAATAACTTGCGAAGAATGCAGAACTATCAGACTTCGCTTCTTTTGATTGGTGTTGATAACATCGCAATTCTGTTGCTTTTGTCTTGGCAAGGTTCATATCGATGAATGTGACTCAACCATAGATAAGACCCTTCTCGATGTTGATTCTCAGTCGCAAGTTTCTTGTGAGTAGACACAATGAAGTCATGGAATCAGTCTGCATACTGTTGAACTGATCTAGACCCAAAAAGATCCATTGGCTTCCTTAACCTTCGAAATTGTGTCAACAATAAGATTGTTGCAGAGAACAACACGTTCTACTTGTCGCTAATCTGGCTTTCAATGACCGATTTGGTCCTTATGAACTCAATTTTGGCTGAAAAGGCTTTGAGTTGCAGGTTGCTTCACTTTGGTCATGTTGGCCTTGGCATAAGCGTTCGAGTTGATCTCAATCTTTTGGAAACCATGATCGAGATTTGCCTGTGGAGAAGCTACTCGCTTCAATGAGACTCCTGGCATTTGTTCAAATATGCTGGAGTTGTTAGCTTTCTCTGGGGTGGCCAAGCTCATTCCAGAAAGTGCTTCTGTATTTTGCTGAGTCTAAGCGGTCGGAAGATTGAAAGGCACCTTGAATTGGAACCCACCTGCCTGATTTTTCGGAAAGATCTCGTTCTAATTTTAGTTGATCAGCTGCATTGGTGACACATTTCCACCTCTTGTCATTTCTTGATCATCCTGAACAGTCATTGTCTCAATTTAGTTCGAGAAACGGACTCTGTTTTAACTTCGTTCATTTTCATTGCGGATTGTACCCGACTCATCAACAAATCCACCAAGTTCTGTAAAGACCTGGTCAAAGAACTGGTCATGATCAATGTTTGTGACTTTCTGAGGATCCAGCTCATTCGAGTTGGCCAAGATATTCCATTGGACAAGCTCAGAGACAAGTTGCTGTCTTTGCTCAGCTTGTGCCTATTGTCGCTTCTGAATATCCATATTGAGCTTTTGCTCTCTCCTCTTGATTACATGCATTCGCCCAATAGCCTGGGAGACAGAAGGCTTAGTGGCTGTCGAAAGCTTCTTGATAATTGTGTTCCTCTTTTTCTTTGAATCTGGATACGCATTTACCTGATCGGCAGTGAACTTGTCAGTCACCATTTGGTTCTGCATGGCTGAGTTTCTAGTGTTTGAGTTTCCACTGATCTTCTTGATGTACTCTTGCATGCTGAAGACACTATGATTCGGATCAACTGTCGATAAGATTGTCAACAGCCACTGCTACCTGGGCAAAACTTTTGTTCCTTCTCTGAATACCTTGACATTCTCTGCTTCACCCAACTGTTTGATGATTGACATCAACTATTTTCTTGAAGGTGGGGTTTAACAAGGTCGAATCTTGACCTCAGAGTACTTTGGACACCAAAGTGTTCCTCGGATAACGTCAATGAGATAATCCCTAGTGGCATATTGATCTCCAATATCTGGGACAAAGTAACCTGCTCCCATTTGCATAAATTGATGGAGCTCTTCAGTCGATTTGCACTTGTTGGCAAGCATTTGGAGTGTCGCGGACTCGGACTACTCTGAATTGTTTTGGTTCATCCTTCAATTTAAATGAGCAAATAAAACTTGGCTGGCCTTTAAAAGACAGGTCTAATAAGACCCAACACAATTTAACAAGACCTTCTATAATAATTAAGACCTGATGAAAGAACTAAACCCCGCAAATGATAGGAAGCAGACAAAATCTTCCAAGAAGAGACAAAGAGACCAAATGCTTGCAGAGCGTGAACCAAGGCCCCTTCTCCCATAGTTTAGCTAGCCCCAAGATGATTCTGAAAGAAAAAGAAAGAGCAACCAAATCGGTGAGGTGATGACACAAGTTGAACAATTTGCAAGTCAAGCTGCAGTCGATCACAAGAGACAGTGGAGTAATTAAATGTAGAGACTTAAACGTAAGTCAAAGCATATGGTGACTCCCACTACTTCGTACACAAAGCGCATGAAGATCATTGAGTTGCGTTGGTCACCATAGAATATCTTCGGAGACAGAACAATAGTTCAGAATTCTATCGCGAAAATTGCAAAGAAAGTTGGCTGCACTCATCGGGTGGTCTACTACACAATTAAAAAGTTTGAGCATACGAATTAAGTCGAAAAGAGGCCCTTTCAAAATGTTGGAAGAAGACCTTGGAAGTTGGTTGGACCAATTGTTGACTGGTTGAAGAATCCATAGACACTTCATGACATGCGAGCTATGACATTGAAGCACAGATGCGAATACATCTTTCAGCAGAAGGGTCTTGAACTTACTCCATCCCATCTTTGCGCCTTCTATGCCAAAAGCAATGTAAAGCATAGAAAACCAGAGTTCAAGTACTTCTAGAACAAAACGACCAGTCAACTAGATGGACTCAAACTTTTATTCCTGTCAGAGATCATGAAGAAGATTGAGAATGGACATGAGATTCTCTACTTTGACGAGACATCAGTGAGTCGATGGGACCACAAAGTGAAGACCTACATGTTGCCAGACCATCCAATCAAGTTCGTGTTATAGCCCATCAGGGGATCTGGCATCACGATCATGGGAGCACTTTCGTCAATGAGACCTACTTTGACATACACAATTGCAAAGTCAACCAATAGAACCGAGTTCCTTGAGTTCCTTAAAGCGTTGGATGGTACCTTTACAAAAGGAAGGACAACAATTGTGCTAGACAATCACGGAGCACATAAGGGAGCAGCCATAAAAGAAATGTTAGCTATTGGTCTTGATGTTCTGTTTCTTCCCCCAACATGGTAAGTCAACACAATTATCTCCTAACTTTGTTAATGCAGCTCATATCTAAACCCAGTTGAAAGAGTTTGGTCGCTCCTCAAGAAGGTCTGGCCTCAGAAGATATTCAGCAAGGACTACGAGATGAAGAAAGACGAGTCAATCGAGCTTCTAGTCCAGACTCTCAACCAAGACGTCATCCCACACATTGGAAGGATCAGTGATTCAATTTATCAGGCTGCAAAGTAGACGCTAGAAGACCTCTACAGACGGAATAGACCAGTACAACTACAGGAACTTGTCCGAGAAGCAAATCAAGACAGACAATCAGCCTTCAATTCCGATATTGTGGACGCAAGACCTGATGATTCTCCAGTATCAAGCTTCACAGGTCATGTACATCACTTGTTTGGCAAGTCAGGAGGCTGAATAGTTGTTTATTGTTACTAGTCTTCTATTACTTTAACAAACTTTTTGAACTTTACTTTACAATTTACACGGCTTCATTACTCGGGAAATTGTGTAACCCCCACCATCAATTTGAAATTAAGAAGATTATTTGAAGTTAAGATTAATGATCACTACACAATATCAGATTCAAATTGGAACTCTTCTTCATGGGCGTTGATTACGAAGTGCTGAAGGCTGTAACGAGACTCTCTCTCGAAATGTTCTGGCGTCAAACAATCCCTGAACTCGCGTTGTGCCAGCATTGACATCTTGAGAGTATCCGTGTCATTCTCCAATGCAAACTCTCGACCAATTTATTCTTTCTCTTACTTTCTACACAATTTGAATATGCGACACTGCAATTTCGTAGTTGGACTGCAAACCCAAGAATGGCATTCGCAACATTGCTCTTTGTTCTCTTTGGAGATTTACTCGGTTGAATAACTAAGCTTTACTATCTCTTCAATTTTTTCTCTCTAAAATCGAGCATGTCTTGCCTGAAGAAGAGCTGGTGCAAGAAGCCTGATTCCTCTGTCGATTGCAAGGTTCCTTGATAGAAAGAATAGATGCTCTTTTTGTGCTGGCTTTGGAACACCAAGAGGAATGAACCTGTTGTGGTCGTAAAAGCAGTATGTCTCCCAGCATGAAGCTGCGAGTAAGATCAAGTCTTCACCAAGGAAAGCGACCAATTCGTTTCTTGCAGGTCCTTTACAGGTCTTGATGAACGAGATGATGATTGATGCAGAAGGTTAGTGTTGACTCAGTTGGCTAGTTTGATTGTGTGGCATGAATTTGGGGATTATAATTGTAGGCTAATTAAAATTTAAAGTGTTTTGAGCTAATCAAAGTTTCAGTTAATTGATTAAAATTGAATGCCAACCAAAACGCATACAGTGTATCAAAGCAAATACAGCACCAAACACGCCCAACCCCAAGATGCTTAAGATGCTTAACGTGTGTCCAAAATCAACCTCTTGGATGCAGCTAAAGCCGCTGCTAGATCGGAAAGTTTTGCCAAAGCAAATAAAGTGATCATTAGTGATGAAAACTCCGAGTAAATGGAGTCTCAGGCTACAGTCGAGTCTAAATCTCAGAGAAAAAGAGATGCGAAGGCCAAAGCAAAAGAGAAGGAGAATCAGTAAGCAAAGAAAACAAAGAAAGACAAGAAATTGAAGACGCTGATCGAGTGTGGTGAGAGACTCGTTACGATGGGCGCTTACCACATGGGATTATTGTGGAAGAGCAAGAGCTTTCAAATGAAGGGTGAGGAGTTCTACAAGAAGATGCTCGAGAAAGTCAAAACTGTCGACACTATCAGATACAAGGCGATTTATGACATGGTCGAGGCAAGATTCTACAAACTCGTGAAGAATCAAACTCTTCTTGACACGGACTTCGGGCAATACATGGATGGAAAAGTTCATGAAGAGCTCGTTGCCATGTACAAGAATGACAGAGCACATCTTGAGTCATCAATGACCACTTCTTTTGCAAATCACCCATAACTCATGCAAAAAGCAGACACCAACATCGAGGAGATCAGAAGAGCTCTGAATGTGGAGACCATTCAAGTGAGAGAGATGATCGACAAGTTCGATACTGGCAAGAAAGACGCAAGATGAGTGATCCTCTCTATTTAAGTTAACAAGTTCAGTAAACTCACAACCCTTTAATTCCCTTTTCCATTTCACTTTAACATTATAATATACTTTTACTTATTTAAGATGACACAATTAACACAACACAATTTATACGACCGATGATTCATTTCGAAGGTCACATAACAATGAAGGCGACAACCTCTGATCGAACGTTGTTGTCGTTGGAAACGAAGAAATGCAAGTTGACCTCGCTAAAATGAAAAAGACAGAATTGAAGGATTAATGTGTTAGGGCTTAAATAAGAGGCTCACAACTGAGGCAAGTTCCTTGATGGCTGAGCTTCACATGATGTTGACGATTTGTGTCATTTCAATGCTGGCTTGTGGAAGGTACCTGGTTGTTCGAATCATCGAAGCGGACTAGGTCCAGTGCTTCGAGGAGCTAATCAATCGCTCTTTCCGATAAGAGCTTTCTTCGGCAATCACTGAATGGGTGATGAGGTTCGCAAATGGTCTGACTGAGCTCGTGGTCTTCATCATGCTGTACAACGAAATCGACTCTCTCCGTGAGCTCCTTGGTGACGACCTCCGCGTGGAAGGCCCAGAAGAGTGCATCTCGCAACAATCGGTGTCAGTGTCCCAGTCGGAGCTCATTCACCAAGTACTCTGACGAGTCGTTGGTCGCGGCAGAGAACCTGTTCGGGTCGACCAGGACGTACATGCGTCGGCAAAGTCTGGCCACCTTGAACAGGTGGCTTCCGAGCATCGGCGTCATCACGGTCCTCAGCATCTGCTTTTTGCTCCTCCAGAACATGACCAAGCTCGACTTGGGTTGGCACCTCGCTCTGGCGTTGAGTCCGACCAAGGAATCTCTCAGAAACCAGCTTGGAGGATAGGCTCTTCGCACTTTGGCTTCTGTTCGGTGAGCATACCAAGTCGAGTTCCACTCAAATCCTCGTTCGCGTGATGATTTTGCGAGATGCATAACGACGAAACTGAAGGGATCGTGAATGTAGGGCTGCTCCTGCACAATGACGTCGGTCACGAGTTGTCTGTTGAAGGTGAAGGCCAAGGGCAGGGCATCGAGCCTTAAGAGTAGGAAGTCGAGGTGGTCCTCGTCGTCCAATGTTGTCCGATAGTGGGCGCGGCCCTCAGGGGATGCGACGGTGGCACCGATTATGCAGCCCAGCTGGCGGAAGGCCAGGGCGACCTCCTCAATGTGTCGTTGGGCGTCCACAATATTGGCGAGTTATGTTGTGCTGGACATCAAAAGGTTTTCGTTTTAAAATGATTGACGCGATCGAATCCGGCCTCTCAAAATTCCCGAACACAATGTGGGAGGAGTTGCTCAAGCCGAGGACGAAATCCAATAATAATTTCATATCGACAAGGCAACCAAGGAGGTTGCCAAGCTGACGCAAGGCAACCTCGCCGGCGAAAAGGGAGGGATGCATTCGGGCGGAGGCAACTGAATCAAGGGGGGTGTATTAGATGCAAGGGACGCTGGCGATTCTAGAGACGAGGCTACACAATCTGAGTCGAATGTGGTGGGACGGTGACGACGAGCAAATGAAGTTAACGCGAAATGGAAAAAGACGGAATGGGGGTTTGCAGTTTGTTGAAGCTCACTCAGTTAGACAATCAAACAAGTACTTCTTCTGTGGACGAGCAGCTCTCGTCATGATTCAGTGCGGGTACTAATTCTGGACGTCGGAGGCTTGACAAAGCCAAAGATGCAGCTGGTCACATGCAATCTATGACCGTACGAGCTGGGGGCAGCCTTGATGACACATCTGATGAGGATGGGAGTTCCTCATGTGACCAGAGAGGTTGTCAGTCACAGCCCTGATGCTGGAGACCAGTACCTCGACATGCCAGGCCTTGAAAAGTACTTGCCTCAGATCAGGGAAGTTGGGTCGGAAGCCAAGCATGTCTCCGAGCCAAGAGTCTCCTTCGCCATTTCTTCGGAAGTCCAGCATCCAGTAGGTCGACTTGCAGAGCCCTCCAAGCTTGATTGCATCAGCTCCAAGGCTTGCTGCCATCAATCGGAAGCTGTGTTGGTTGGCTTTCCAGACTTGCAGAATGGCCGACTGTAGCTGAGGGTGAACATCGACACTTCCGATGTTTTCGAGTCTGTCGGGACCAGAAAGAGCGGGTGGGAAGAGCAGGTCCAATCTTGTTTGCAGCTCGAGTGCCAAAGGATTCGACAGCCACGTGCTTTGTGCAAACAGGCACCTCATGAGGTGCTGATGGTACTGTTCAGCTTGCTGGAAGTGCATCGAACTCTCTGACATGGTTCAAGCTGCCTCGAGGAAAGAAGCGAGTCCTTGATTTCGCACAAGGAGTCCTTGTTCGTAGTCGCGAGCTCGCTAACGGAAGTAGTTGGGCTCGAAACCAGGAGGGTAATAGACCTCGATGATTGATGGCGGAATAAGATGCTCTGATCCGGACAACATATCGGTCTCAGTGTCTTGGGTGCTCTGACTTTGCATGAGTGGGGTTGTTGAGTTTAAAAGTGATTAATTGATCAGGTTTAACTCATCCAACACAATTCTTCATCAATGCCTTTACAACAGTTTACTCAATTATAACATCAACACAATTTAAAGATTTCGTGTATTTTAAGAGGCCACTTTTGAACGACTGAAATGAAAAGACAGATAGGGGGCTTGATTGTTTAACTCGGCTCTGTAGATGCGCTCAACAGCTTGCTCATCAGCAAAGCCAAGACAAAATAGAAGTACTCAAACAAGATGAGAGCTGGTTTCATCTCCAATCAAGGAATCGTACTGGGAAGATACCTTCTCTTCTTCATCATCTTTAGCAATCGATTGTGGCTGATCAACAGACAAAACAGAAAAATCATCTTGGTTGTCACCCAAGAGTAGCCTGTCAATCCAGTCTCCACTAACTACTTTTCCTGAGAGACGAGCTTCTTCTTCCTTTATCTGCTCTTCCAAAGAAATTTTTGAGTCAAAGCTGCTGTCATGGGCAGTTTGATTCAGTTCACTTTGGCTATTTTGGGGTTGTGCATTAAGCCTTTCAACCCCTTCAATCGCAAATTGTGGAGCACCTGGTCTCATCATGTTGTTGTGCGCTTCAAACCAGTCCATCTCTCGCAAGATTACGATCCTTTTGTAGAGCTTTGTGATTCCATGCTTGAGCTTTCTCCATACCCGCTGAGTGATGTGGTCAAAACGCAACATTCTAGCAGTAAAGAGCTTTCCAGATACAAGCGATTAAGCACAGGGTGGCATGACTTTCGTGGAATCCACAATTACCTTGGCAACAACTGCTCTGTATACCTTGTCAAAGAACATGATAGTGGCAGTCTTCTCCAGGAATTCTTCCCCAAAATGGATTCTTAACTGTTTGTTAACCATGATTTTCACTGCGTAGACTGCACGCTCCCGGCTCTCAGTCCGCTTGAAAATGTTGATCGATAGGAATGGATGTTTCTCTGTTGGAAGGCGTTCAAGTTGAAGTAGAAAGGCTCTACAAGGCATTTCAAAGTGCCTGAAGTGTTGTTTTTCGGGAGGAAAGCTTCTTCCAAAGTCAAATTGTGGCAAATTCATCTAGACTTGTGGGACTTCCAAAAGTCGGTTGATTGTGTCAGTGATCTCTTTCTTAAGTTCGTCCTTGAATTTTTCTGTGGCCAACCTGAAAGTAGTTTCAAAGTTGCTTGGTCTTGTACCAAGGCCCTTGTCGAATAACTTCGGGAACTCATCGACAATCTTCTGTACCATCATTTGTGTCCCCAACTTTGGCCAATCACCTACAGGAGTGAATATCAAAGTGATTTCTTCCAAAGCACAGGCCATCTAAAACAGGTGAGCCTTGTACACCGAATCGTTGCTGCACAACAGAACGATCTGCTTCTTTTTGTTTCTTTCTCTGAGCTCTTTGACAAAATCAATTGCGTCTTCGGTGATGAAGGAGGTTTTCTTGCTCCATGCAAGCTCGAGTCCATTTGTGCTGCTTGTATAGAACAGGATCCCTCTTCTGAAGTACTCCTTCTCTTCGCGTTCATTCTTCACTGTCAACCTTTGTCTGTTGGTTGATGAGGGAAGTAAACCAAAAGCTTGCTTAATCGGAAAGTCATCCACAACAGCTTGGTCCAGGATACCAAACATTACTGTACTGCCGAATTGGCTTTTCAGCTGTGTGAGCTCAAAATGGCAGTTGTTGAAGGCACCGTCCAAGATCATTTCCCTTCTTCTTTCGAAGCGCCTCTCGTCTTGGTCCCTGCTGACTCCGCCGATCGCCCGTCTGACATGCTTCGTAAAGTCGTTGCTCAGTTGCTGCTGCATTAAAAATAATAGATCTTAAAGACTCATGGCCTTATTTAATAATTAAAACTTAAACCACAATGTTGAAATAAGACACAAAGACTGTAACCAAAAAGCTTAGGACCGGGCGTGACCCCAAATGGGCCATCTCAGCTATGAATTCTCCATTAAAGTCTCTCCTTCATAAATCCTAATCCGATGAACCATTGTCGAGCTACCTTGGCTCGGCAAATAGACAAGAATTACACTTTTCCGAAAGTGAAAGCTCCCCTGATGCACATCCAAAAACCCCTAATTTCGATCATTTATCTCAGGCAACACCTAATCAAGAGCTCAACATGTTCGATTTGCTGTAGAGGGAAGCAGCACAACAGAAAAGACTTAATTCAAATGTCACGAAAATTGGTAAACTGAACTTGGACGACTCTGGTTAGCTGAACAACTTGCGAAACAACAGAGACTTCGACACAATGCTTGAGGCTGAAGAGCGACAGCTAGTCAATGAAGGCCATGGAGTTGGAGAGGACGTGGAGATGGCTGACGAAGGTGATGTCCAGCTCGAACCTGCAGTTGATGCCGAGATGACCTTCATGCAGCAGCAAGCTTCTGAGATCGAGTAGGAGCAGGAGCAGCAGATCGATAGCACTGCAGGACTGTCGAAGCTCCCAGTTCAGATCTGGAGCAGCCCCGTCTCCGACCAGCAGTACAAGAAGCCAACGAGGCCGAACAGGTTTGTCAGGAGTCCCAAGGTGTAGCAGCAGCCAGCTGCGAAAGCCAACTCCTCGAAGTCGAGCAAGAAAGCCAAGTCGAGCTAGCAGTCCAAGCCGATCGAGAGGGACAAGTCAGTCTAGCCTGCTGAGAAGAGCCAGACTAAGGAGGAGCAGCTGAAGAAATAAGCTGAGAGCAAGTAGTACAGGCGCTAGGTCAGGTCCAACGAACTGATCTTGTACGAAAGCCTCACAAGATCCCACAACTAATTTGTTCTCCGACACAATTAGCCATGGTACTGCGAGAGTTGCTCTTCAAGGAACCACTAAGATAACTAATTAGCTGGAAATATGTCCAATATGCCGTATTAATCTCGGGCCAATGTAGGTAGTTTACGGGCGCAAGACGCTCACTCTCTACCTACACTGGCCCCGAATAAATACGGCAAATTGGACAAGAAAAATAAGCTCACACAATTTAATACCTAGAGTTGCAATAATTGTGGTGAGGTAGATTAGCGAGAGTACAGTCACTACAAGCATCCAATGGGAAAACCAAGACTAGATGATGAAGAGCTCAAGCAAAGATCAATAGAGAGTCGTCACTATCGAGACCGTTAGCTTCTAAGACAAGGCCCTGGTCGAATGCCTATCTCTAATGCTGAAAAGACAGAAAATCGATTGAAGTGGGACTAAACAAAAGAAGCCAAGCGCAGTGCTCAAAGGAAAGCTGCTCATTATCTCAACACAATCTCCTTCGAAGTCCAACGGAAGACTGCTCTCGGCGACTGGATCCCAGCTGGCAGTCTCATCGGCATCGAACGAAAGCTAGATCGATACAAGGCAGCTAACATCAAGAAGCTCCAGAAGTCTGAGATGGTCAAGCTGGCGGCACCCATCATAGAGTCCATGGAAAGAGAGTGGCTTGCAAAGTAGGAGTAGAAGAAGATCGAGAAGGACGAGAGAGATGCTCTCAAAAAAGAGAAAGCAAGAAGGAGGCAAGAGAGTCTCATGCAGGAGTCCAAACGGAAAACAAGTAAGTAGAGCAAGTCTATTCTTGATTCTGGAGCACACTCAGTCGAGAAGAGCAAGAAGTCTTCGGTGTCCAAAGAGGAGGAGAGTAAAGCTGGCTCTTCTCCTGACAAGTTCTCTCCTGATATCCCAAAGTTGACCTCTCACAGGAAGAAGATAATCAAGAGCGATGCCATGAAAATTTTGACAAGGCAGGGTATAGAGAAGGCCACCAAGAACTTCTTCGAGGTGCAGCTTGTGCGCTCTGATCATGAGGAGAAGATCAAGGAGAGTAACGAGCGCGCCTCCGTGCATTTCGAACACCTTGCTGCTCAACAGCTGCGGCTCGATGCCAAGTACAGGGTGGTTGAGACGGTGACACAATCGACCAAAAATAAAAGGGGGAATAATAGAATGTACACAAAAACATCCAAGGAACAATTGAAAGAAGACTTGAAGTGCTAGATCCATAAAGCTCAGATTCAGTTGCTTGATCACCGTTTTGTGGTCTTGAATGAATTCATGGATGTTCAAGCAAAGGAGCTCATAGTTCGTGCTTATTTTCCTGCAGAACAAGCCATTATCAAAAATTTAAGGAGCTCGTCAGTTGATTCGCAAGATACATGGCTTGATCTGACAATTGATGATTCTGTTGGCAGATCCACGTATCTTGAGGAAGAGTCCTTGACTACCAAGCTGTAAAGATCGGTTGTAAGGAAGCGATTGAAAGAAGAGCGCCTGTTAAGGATGGAAAAAAGAGCAAAAGTTCAGAAATAGGTCAATGATCTCTAACCTGGACGAATAGAATAGTTGCGTAATGCCAAAAGGAAGAAATTTGATGTATTCATAAGCACAGCAGGTATCAAAGTTGGGATAAATGATAAGAATATACCATCACATGTCAGGCCACTAACAAGAAATATCCCAAACTTGAGTTTGAGGCTTCAACTTCGGAGTTATAGTTGGCAGTTAGACTATCATTAAGTTCTTGGTGTCAACAGTAAGGAAGTGTTTATTTATAAAAACTCAAAGATAGAGGCCAAGAACAAAACCGAAATCAAATTGATCCGATAGAGGAGTTTTAAGATCATGATGTTTGATAATCGTTAGGATGGATGCAAAGACATCTAGGCATTTGGAAGATTAAAAGGGATGTTGCGCATTCATTAGTTTTTCGATGTCTAAAAGAACTGCTCCTTCGTACAGATTAGGTCAATACAAGCCAGTGATGCCACATCTCTACAGGTGCTCATCGATGAAGCAAAGAGAGTGACAAGACGACTTCGCTCAATCAAGTTGATGGTCAAAGTCAAGAAAGAGCAGGCCCACTTCTTTGGACATCGGCCTGATTTTCATTTTGTCAAGGATTCTTAGACTGCCCAAAAAGGTGATTTAGAGTTTGTGTGCTTCAATCCCATGACTCTTGACCTTATTTAGAAGCTAGTGTACAGTGATGTGCTTTCTCAAAATGTACAAAGCCTTTAAGCAAAGCTGACTAGAGCCATTCTGACGGACGATGGCACAAGGTCGTTCAAAAAATATCTCGAGTCGCATGTCAAGGTACATAAGTCGATTTTTGTGTCTCAAGACTCAGATTAATATGAAACTCCTTATCATAAGACGATCAAGTGGGCAAAACGCAACGGTATCAAGCGACTGTTCTTCTACGATTTGACACCTTTTTAGCCAGACTGGAACTCGCTAGAGTACTTTGATGCTCTCCATGATGTTGTTCCCTACGGTATGGACATCTTCGCTAATCCGCCCTACAGCGAAGGAACCCAGTTTTTCAATAGAGCAGCAATTCTCAGGGCTCTTAATGACTGTAGTGTCACTATGATTGTGTCTCAATAGAGCCTTGACAATAACAATCTGGTTCAATTGTACGGTGAAATCGTAGAATTCAAGGAAACCGAGCGTATTTAGTTCACGAAGAAAGGAAATGGGTTGCTAGTTGGTCTTGTTTATTTTGCTTCAGGAACGATGAAGTTTACATAACGCTTTCCGAAAAAGCCTCCAGCAAGTGCTAGTTCCTAAGAAAAGCAGCTTTCTAAAGTGACTCATGCAAACACCTTGATTTACGATAGCTTCGCCAAATAAGTGAAGGGCATTCTCCCCGTGAGAAATGCTGAACAAGTCATCCGTATCCCAAGAGATGCAAAGCATTTCGGTCGTGTGAAGCAGAAGAACTGAAAGTGAGGAAGTGAACCTCAATGTGAATGTAAAAGTTAAAGTGTTAATTGTGTCAATCTAATCTTTTTTATAATTGGCTGATGAAATTGAAGGCAAAATGGAGAAAGGCGATTTAGATGTTGTGAGTTTAACTTTTTAAAGCAGGTTCAGTCTTCTGGGTTACTTGTAGCTTTCTTGAAAGTTCCAAGGAGGGTCCAGAAATCGTGATCTTCTTTCTTGAGTGCAAGCTTCTTGGTCGCCATGTTCCAGAAGTGGTGAGTACCGTCACGAATGCTCTGGTAAACATCTTCGCTTGGCTGCTACACGAAAAGTTTGGCAAGAACCTCATCTTCAGGCACTCTCAACAGCGAGTCTTGGAAGAACTTCCCTTATTCTTCGAATACGAGCATGTTAAGCATGAGACTCGGCTTGGAATGAGTCTCGGTACACTAGAACTCCAAGGTGACGTTTTTCATCTGGAGATATGGGATCGATGAAGTCGCAGAATCATAGGAGGAGGAAGATGAGGTGTCTTTCTACATTGGTGCGTTCTCACTCTGGTTGTTTGATTCCATTATGTTTAATTGTGATTGATTTTCAAGCTTTAATTGTTTAAGAGGGACCACCAAATTGTGTTGACGTCCTTGATTTTAGACTCAACAAGAGTTGTTGCTATTTTGTTTGGCCCTTTTTGAAATGTAAGCTTGTTCTAGTATACCAGGTGCTACAACAAACATGTAGTCGACAAACTCTCCTACTCTTCGGTCTCAACTTTGAGCTTGGCCAAAGCGACAAACAATGCTTGTCTGAGATGAGGATGCAGCTCTCCTCGTTGAAGAATAAAAGTTAATTGTGTCCAATATTAATTTAAGAAATGGAAAAGAGGTAATTAACTTGCTGTGGGTTTACTTAAAATAGGATAGATCACTTGAAACTGTCTCTCATTCCTTGCTTGAACATGACAAGCTTCGTATTGACGTTCTCGGTGTCCCTATTCAGGACTTGTTCGACCTAATCGATGGTGATGTTGGAGGCTTTCAGTGTCTCTGGGAAATCCTTGTACAGTTAGAGCACTGACGACTGGAGTTGAAGTCTGTCCTCCCAGTACATGCGACACAGCTCCTCACAGACTCTGAGAGTCATGTAGATGTCCTTGCTGCCGCCGTAGATCTCTCCCTTGTCAATCTGCTCGAAGTAATTTGCCTCGATCTTGGCATTGATCGCCTTGTATCTGACGTGGTCGATGGCCTTGCACTTCGCGAGCGATGTTTAGTAGAGCTTCTTTGCCTAATTAAAAGACGGAGGAGGAATTGGTTCTTTCCAGTGTCTTGCCATAATGAGTTAGGCACCCAGAATATGACACTCACCTTGCTTGACCACCTTCTCCACTGTCTTGACATTCTCTGCTTGCTGCTTCTCCTCCTCTAATTCTGGTGCCACACGCAAAAGAGCAGAGCTTGGACGCTCTTCTTCTGCATTTGCGACAACGAAGTCGTTTATTCTCGACCCAGGAAGATTTTTGTTGTCTGAATGGCTATCTTCAATGACGATCATCTCGACTGGTGCTTGGGGCTGGATGTGACCCTTACTGGAGTCATCACTTTTTTGATTATGGTTTTCGAGTTGCTTTTCCATTTAATAATTATAATTAAAGTTAACAACCCTGAAGCATATGTCCAACAAACCAGTTCCCTTTTCTGCATTTGCGCAGCCCCCCTAGCAAAGTAGTCGCCAAGATTCTTCGCTGAATGAGAGGCAAAAGGTCATTGAAGAAGCAAAGGACAATTCCAACATCTTCTCAGACAGCAATGATGTTGCAAGTTGTGAACCTCCAAAGTTTTCAAAAATCATGTTCGAGATCAAGCAACCTTATTCAGGAATGGTGGGAATGCAATTCAGTGCCAAAAATCTTGCAGTGGTTCTCCTCAATGACGAATCAACAAAGATTTCAAACTACTCAAGTGGGGTTTGGTCAGCTTCAATTTTGCTGTTGATAGACTCAGCCACACGTTCCGAAGCCGAAAAGGTCCTTCGACAGTCACACGGAGGAGGTGCATTCTTCAATTCGGGAGATTCTGGTGCTGCCCAAAGAACTGACATCAATGGATGCGAATGTACTACGCCAAGGAGCTTAAAACTGGAAACCAATGACAAACATGAGAACCCTGGAAATTGTGTTGGCTTGCTCAAAAAGTGGGATTAATCGTCAGAGAGCTTTGACTTGGTCTCTTTCGTGGCTGACATGAAGTGGGACAGCCATCATGAATGCTTTCCGATCGGCAGACATAAACCAAAAGAGGGAATCAACATCAAGGGCTTGTACAAGCACATGAACATCCTCATAAAGACAAACCCTCATCATCAAGAGGCAGCTACAATGAGATGGCAGATCCTGGGTTTGCTTGTCAATCCCTTGAAGTTCAAAGCGAGTCATAAAGTCTAGTGGAGCATGATCATCACTCATGAGCCTGCATTTGTCACATCTCCAAGAGCAATGATGAACCGTTTCACGTTCTTGTTCTAACTCGCAGGTGTGGCCTTTGATTTGAGCGAAGAGGACAAGGAATTCCAGAGAAAAATTGGTGAAGCAAAAAGAGTCCATGAGAAAAGCACTGAGAAGTATGACGAGCTTCTTCTTGAGTATCATGAGCTTGACTTTCTTGTGAGGTCTTATCCTGTCCTTGTGGGCAAATTCAAGTCTGTTGCGAGTCTGGACTGCCTCTAGTAGCGGTTCAGTAAACATTTGGCCCGCATGGATAGAATTCGTAGCTTGCTTGAGTCTGGGGTTTTTAATCAGGGTGCTCACTCTGGTACCGAGAAGATCAATCTGACACAATCACCAAACAGAGAGCAAGGAAAGCTTTGAATCGAAGAAGCATGATTGGAGGCTTAACCTCATTTAAACTATTTAAGAAGATTAAAGACACAATTTCGTTTTTATTGAAATAGTTAAGATGTATAACATCACTCAAACATCGTAATCGCTGTCTTCATCTTCGAGCCGTTGGGCTTCTTGCTCCTCCTCTGAAGTGTCGAAAGCGTCCTCATCTTTCTCACTATCTTCCACGAAGAAATCAAGGAGCTCTTTCATTCTCTCTTGATGGGAGAATTCATCGTTGACGTAGGTTTTTACATCGGCAACAGAAGGTAGTCCTTCGAAAGACCGAGCAAAATCCTTCAGGGGTCTCGCAAGGATGGCTTGGACATTGGTGTTCAGTCTCTGAATAAGATATCTTCGCTGAATCCGTCTGGCATTACCTTCATCATGGAGCTCTCGGAATAAACTCCTCACCTTTCGTACTTTACGAAGGTTCTTGCTTCTCAATCTTATGAGAATGGCTTTTCTGACGGCCTTTGTGTTAGAAGACCTCTTCACTCGTGTTCCTTTAGCGAGCTGTTCGCTGGTACTCACCATTTAAAAGTTTAATAATGATTAAAAGGCGGCAGCCAAAATTAAAGAAAGGTGGCCCAGTTTTACTGAGAGAAGGTCAGTCTATTCTGATAGATGGCGACAACAGAACAATCTCGATGCAGCATCAACATTATGTCGGCGATGTCAAAGACAAAAGAGACAAGGAATCTTTGATTCAAATAATAAAAGTTCAATTTAACAGTTAAAGGCACTAACTCACATAGCTGCGTCTCTTGCAGCTCTCACAATTGTGTCAGGAAATGGTTGAACATTCATTTCTGAAGGTCTACCTCTTGTAGCTTCATGTTGACGCTCGTAACTATGAGTCAAGAATTATGATGGAGTTCCTGACTGATGTGTAAGCGCCTATTTCTATGGAAACAAGCTTGAACTCTGCCCGAACATTATGTTGCCTTATGCTTCCATGCTGATCATGGCAGGACTTGTGTCGAAGGAGCTGATCATTGTCATCTCGGGTGTGCTCGTCATCAAGTTTCTCGAATTGTGGTTCTTGATCTTCTCCAAAATTTTCAGGAATCTATCATTGCCTGAGTAGTTGGGTCTGTCAGCAAGCTTTGATATCACATCGTAGTTTTTGTTGATGAATTCCCTCATGGTTGTGTTGTCTTCCATCATGTTCTTGTCGAACTCGTACTTGCTGATTATTATCCTCTGTTGAGAGTTAACCTGTTCGAGCTCATTAATTTTCAAAGTAATATTCTTGATTTGCTAATCTCGAGCAGCGATAACATCATTTGTTTCTTTCAACTGTTGCTTGTAGCCTGTTGCTTCTCTGGATCTCCCTTATTTCAACTTCTCTATATCTATCTACATGGAGCTGATCTAGGCTTATATCTCTGCTACTTTAAATGTTGACACACTCGAATCTTTGTTGTCTTTGGAGTCAACACAATTATCATTGTGATGTCGCTCCACCTACATTGTAGCAAGAGAGCTTGACAAATTAGGGAACTGTAGGTGCCTTGGCCAATTTTGTAGTGGAGATTATGTTCTAGCAAGTACCTTTCTTACTTGTATGTTACGGCCCTCAGTCATAGATCTAAATTGTTGTTGCTGCAATAGTTAAGGTACTTGTTCAAATTGTGTTGCTTTTTGACCTGTGAGTGAAGTCGAAGAAACAGTAAGGGCAACGTCATTAGCGTTGATTGTGCTCGTGTTGATCGTTGACAACTCTTTCTATGTCATTGCTTCTCAGCCACAGCTGTGATCATGATTAAGAGCTGAATCTCTAGCTTTTTCCTTTTGATTGAGCTCTCTGATGTTGCTCATGAGTTGGTCATTCATCATCTCAAGTTTGTTGGCCTTCAGAGTTTATCGTGAGAGTTAACTTCTCAACTTTTTCTCATGTTTATCTTTTCGCTTTTTGTAATACTGCATCCACGAATGGAATGGCACAGTCTCTGCTTTTCTTTCTACTTATGGGTCGGGATTATTGATGTAGTCTTCAATTTCTTTGCAGAAAGGCTCACTTGGTGTCTCATCTTTTCTCAACTTTTTTGATGGGCGATTATTGTGTCTGGAATTGATGTGGGAAGACAACCTATCACATCTGAACAGCTTTCCACAATAGCCACAGAAGTAGTGGCGCTTTCTCTCCTATTTGCGTCCTGTTGGGATAACTATGAACATTGATCCATCCTTGGAATATTTCTTGGAGGTGTAGTCTACATTGACTACGGGCTACTGATCGCCGTCATTGTGTCCTGAATTCATCAACTTTAAAAATTGTCTTCAAAATTATTTGAATTTGTGACAGTTAACGCTCTAATCAAAGCGCCACAATTTAAAAAAGACCACGCGTGTAAAAAAACAAGTCTAAATTGAGGCTTCTAGAGTTTGTGCAGTGATGTTTGACATCAAGAATCTTGAATGTGGCGCTCAACACTCTCGAACTTGTTTAGTGCTTTGATTGCAATACTACCACGGACTTGATTTTCCGATTCAATGTTTGTCCACTTCATAGCAATCGAAAACTTTTTTCTGAATCGGCATTTTTCTGAGAATTCGGGGTTGAGAATGAAATTTGTGTGAGCAGTTACAACGCTCTGAAAGGTTGAATAATCAAGTTGTTCATGTAGTTGGCTTTAAGATGATGTCTCGTGTCATGTCAAATGCTTTTCAAACCTTTGTAATCATTCAGGCTCCCTGATTGATCGAAACAAGTTGATTTTCGGGCCTTTGAATTTGGGGCAGTTTATTTTCTCCGAGTTTAATGCCGATAAATTAACACTTGATTCAAATCAAGGTTTTGATCAATCTGGCAAATTGTAGACCGATTTCAACATCACCGGTCGAGAGAGCCAGTAATGCGTCTGGGTGACGATGTAATGAGTCAGGAGCAGTAAAATTGGTCTAGATGTGTTTGCTATCATGAGCTCCTTCGTCTGGCGCCAATGGTTCTGGCAGATGTGTAAGCGCCTATCTGCTATGGCTCCAAAACCCCTCTTATGTTGCCAAGCTCCTTCGTCCTTTTCAAATTTAAATTCAAATTCAAATTTCAAGGCCCTCCGTTAAATTGTGTTGGTTAAATTTGAAACTGACTTATGAATTTAACGACCAAAACAGACATTAATCGAGACGACAGTTATCAACCTGTCAAAGATAGATGCTCTTGACGATCACACAATTTAGACTCTTGATCAGGCTCAGACATAGACTTTGATTTAGACTTCTGCTACTTAACAATTATAAGGCACTCAATACATAACTCTTAAATCTTAACGGCGGCGATAGGGCCAAATGAAAAAGAACGTTTGTGTGAAAAGTCACTTGAAAGTGACTGAAATTAGTGATGGGGCGCCAACTTATGATTTGGATCGCCTTAATGTTTTTTTGGTCTTGTCTACTTGCTGGAGTGGGTGAGATTTGCAGTTGCTTTCTAGATCATCATCTGAGAAGTAGTTGTCTTCAACTTGAGGATCTTCGAAGAAGCACTTGAACACTTGATTGAAGTTGCTGGTTGCCTTGCAGCAATGTCTGACAATATTCTGAGGATAGGGATGCTTTCCAGAGTCTTGTGCTTTTTCGAGCATCTTCGCAACATTGTCTGACTCGACTTTGCCCGGGACAATGTGCTTCAAGAATTTACCAAGGCCGAGTTTGAGATAGGAAATGGTAGTAGTGTACTCCTGCACCTTAAACTTGTCTTTAAGTTGATCTTTTACACAATCTCGAGCATGTTCATTGATGAACTCAGTGAAGTCAGCGAACCATTGTGGACATTCAAGTCCAGAAACCTTGGTTTCCTTGTTTTCGTCGCCTAAGAAAGGCTGTACCATGAATGCCGCCAGGATTGCACCGATTTTTCGCACAAGTTCTTTTTGATCCGGCTCGACACAATCAATAGCTTGATCTGTAAATTCTTTTGCTTCTTACCGCCACTAGGTTCGCTCACTTTCTTCGAGGTGTGTAACGAATTCATTGGTGACTACACAGAAGAGGAGCACAATCATCATCTTCGATGACTTTCTGTACCTCCATGCATTTTTCTTGTCCTCAGTGTCGCTCAGAGTTTCCACGAAAAGAGTCGAGGCTTGAGCAGCAAAGTAATGGAACAGCTTCTATCCATCTTTTCTGCTAAGAACTTATGCTTCGCTGAAGGATCGATTGCCGTTGTTGTCAGGCTATCTTCCATTGCTACAATCGAAGAACTTGCCTAGCAGATCTCCAGTTAGCTTTAGAATTGGCTCATACTATTCGTGGCATGCGACTAGGTAGCATTGCCGACAACGAGAACCATTTGATACCTTAGTCTTTTTCGGTCTTCTCTTTCTTGTCACAAATTCGATTGCTGGGCTGCAGATGGACATGGATACTGAGGCTTCTTGATTCTCAAGGATCTCAATTATATCGTCTTGGAAACCTTCCTCTTCTTGTTAGTCAACATCAATGATCTAATCTTGGTTGATAGCTGTATTCTCTTCCTACTCTTGGTCTACTCAGTCACTTGATAGACTCTCTTCAACCCCATTCAGCTTCTTTGATTGTGTCAGTGGAAGTTCTTTATCCTTCTTTTCCAGTGGAACTTTGACACCAGGGAGTAGCGTTTAGGAACCTTCGGCATCTGTCCCAGCAGGAACGACATCACCATGTATGTTATCAGAAATGATATTGACCTGCTGAGGTAAGTTCTAGATCACCTCCTTGTCTTCCTTCTTTTCCTCTTCCTGATCCAGGCTCTTTTTCTCGTGCTTTTCTTGTTTGAGGAGCTCAATCTTATCGACGAGTTTGTCGCTCAAATACTTGGCAAGTGCTCTCCTAGAACCTTCTCGAAATTCTTCTTCGCACGAATTGGTGAGAAAGTCAGTGATGACGGTCATGTCGAAAACGATAGAAGACGGGCCTTCTCGATCCTTATCTTTAGCGAAAAAGCAGGGCCTGGGTTTTTCAGGCCATTTACCGTGCGACTTACAGTTTAGATCTTTGCTGTTGTCACAATTGGCAACCTTTTTCCTTGCCTCTTGAGACTTCAGGACTGACCTTGGCAATTGATACTGTCTGATTTCGTAGTACTTGCTTTTTCGTTCGTGCATACCACCAATCAAGGTTTGAAAGTTGTCTCGAACTTCCTCTGGGATGAACTCCATCCATCTTGCAGCAGTATGTGTATCTTGGCCACTTGGATGGTCATGAATTGTATGATGATGAGTGTGAAACCAGCCAAACATGACGATGTCGTGCTCTTACAAGTTCTTAATCAGTTCATACACGAGCCAACTTGATTCCATAGGCATATCGGTAGTGGAGAAGCAACCAATCTGTTGAGGAAAGATAAGAATCCTGTCTTCGAACTTGGTTGGTTGGTTATGTTCATCCCTCTTGGTGACTTCTCCGAGAATCAGAGCTTGATGCTCTTTCCAACCTTCTTCCTCTGACTTCTCAATTACTCCATTTTCGTTACTTCGAGTTTTAATCCTTACCTGATTATTCGCTTTTGCTTCTTGTACTTCAAATCGTTGATCTTTCAGTTGTTCGTCGACACCAATTTGGAAAGAATTCTTAGTGAGCGCGAACTACAACTTTGGCGATCCATGCGAATCGTCTCTTACGAGGGGTCGACTTCCATCTTCACAGCCATGACCACTCCAGATAGAATACTTTGTCTTATCCTCACAACCTGGGGTTTCATTTGAAGCTTCAGCCTATCCTTCGATGATACTTCTGCCTTCATTTCCAATCTTGATGGACTCTGCAAAATGACGATCGAGGTCTTTTTGGTTCTCTGTTACATATTCTGGAAAGAATTACTCGGGAGCTGCCGTCTTCTATTTGGGAGTCTCCTATCCGACAGGTTCGGATGAAGAAGATCCTGGGAATTTCTCAAGCCCTGGAGTTTTTCCATTTCCGGCCTTCTCAACGAGAGCAGATCCAGTGTTAGATTCAGCTCGAGATTCATTTGACTCTTGACCAGCCTTTGGGTTCATCGAGGTATTCGAACCAATTTCCTTGCCAACCCCGACTTCTATCTCGCCATGATTCCCAGTGATTCCAATAGCAGGATGAGTATCGTTCAGCTGACTCTTGTTCTTTGCTGCAAACTTAACTTTATCTTGAAATTGTGTCGCTTGATCTTCTTCATCGGTCATGATTTGCTAGGCGTTGACTGCGTCATCAGTGTGGCTCTTAACGATGGTGGTAGTGCTAGGCTAACGAACTTCCTTTTTCAAACATACCGGTTCAGCATCTTCATTTTGTAAGTCGAGAACATTCTAGCTCGCCACATGCTGGACTTGAGTCAACACTTTGCTTACTTGATCAGCTCCCTCGAATGACCCAAGAAGAGCATTTTGAGCATTTTGAGCGACATGAGTGTCATTTCCAAAATTTTCATGTTTGTGAGGGTTGATTGCCCCCTACATACTTCTAACATGATTGAGGTCACTCGTATCAATCACGTTCATAGCATTTATCTACCCATTGAGGCTCGTGACCAAAGTGGATTTCAATCGATTGGGATCGCCCTGTATGCACGTATTGACCAGAGCATGCAAGTGTAGTGGCTAATTGATCCTGTACCAAGCGTCTGGATGCAGCACTTGGTTGGCTGTACCATTCTATTGAGCTACTTGAGGTATCTGTCCAACATGTCCGTTTGCGCCAAGTTGTGTTAACCCTGGATTTTGCACAACACCATTGGCCAGCATCTGACGCATGCTGCCAATCTCGCTCTTAACTTTGGTCATAATGTGGTTCACTCTATCTTCCACTTGACCCTGCCATAGCAACTGCCATTTGGTAAGCTGAATAAATTCAGGCGACATTTACCCTGCAGAAAATTGGCCATTTGATGGTTGAATTAAGCCTACTTG
>JACKZZ010004824.1_pt1 | contig 25127 bp, 13 predicted proteins | sample 8027871 | NCBI WGS metagenome assembly JACKZZ01 (sample SAMN15724774, study PRJNA655200) | protist metagenome | isolation source: fluorescence activated cell sorting (FACS) single amplified genomes of... | place: USA: West Boothbay Harbor, Gulf of Maine | collected 2000-07-19 | reverse complement strand
CAAAAAGACATTTAGAGAAGTTAGAGTTACAAAACTTAAAAATGAATGAACTACCAAACCTCAATCTGATCATGCCAGAATTACAAGCACTTACCTCAATTAACTTAAGTAAAAATCATTTATTTAGTATTAATCAAGTATTTGATACATTATCACAATTAGAAAATATTAAAGTTATTAATTTAGCTGAAAATTTTTTAAATGGTATATTACCTGAAAGTGCTGGTAGTATGGCAAATCTCGAAGAGTTAAATTTAGACGGAAATCAGGTGACATCTGTTGGGACAGGTATCGTTGATAAATGGACAAAATTAAAATCATTTAGTATACAGGATAATGGCTTATTAGCACTACCTGAGGGTATCATAAATTGGGTTGATATTGAATTTTTAAATGTGAAAAATAATAGTATAAAAGAAATTCCAGAAGAGATAGGCGACAAGTGGAAAACTATTAAAAAATTATATTTAGGTAATAATTCCTTAACAAAGATCCCTGAAGATATTGGTAATTTTGATAAATTAGTTGAATTAGATGTCAGTAATAATGTATTGGAAGCGATACCCAATAGTTTGAGTCTTTGTTACGAATTAGAGCTTTTGCACCTTGGCAACAACAAATTACTTGAATTTCAAAGTAATATCTTTACAGGACTTCGTAAGTTACGTGAATTACAATTATATAAGAATAAAATTAGTATTGTTGGACCTGAAATTGGTAATTTAAGAAGTATAGAAAGATTATCATTAGCTTCTAATCAAATCAAATATGTTCCTGAAGAGATTGGTTCCTGTGTAACGTTGAAGGAGCTGTATTTGAGTAACAATGCAAAATTATCATATATTCCTCCATCTGCTGGTCATTTACGTAATTTGCAAGAATTAAAGTTGTATAAATGTCCTGCCATGAAACAAGTTCCAACTACTATACATGAGTGTACAAGTTTACGTGAACTCGATTTACGAGGTCAAAAAAAGAATGTATGTAAAATTAGTCCTGAATGTGTTGATGCATTTAAGCTAACTAAATGCGTTATACGTGGAGCTGTTGTAAAGAAGATTAAAGCTGATCTTAAGCCACCTGCAGGAGCAAGTGCTGGAGGGGGAGAAGCCGAACCTGCAGTCCCGTAATCACAGAGTCATATAATCAATTTGTCGAGCAATTAACCCTTGATACGATTGACTCTTTATTCTAAATATACGAGCACATTACTGTTTAAACATTGTAAATTGTCAATATAAATAAAAACACGAAAACGAAATAGGATTATTCTTCTTGTAACATTTTTACCAAAATTAAGATTATGGCCGGGCACCACGCTCTACTGTTCTGTTCGTTTCTCTACTTTTGACCACGAAAAACAAGTTCATAGATATAAGTGAGTCTTATTTTGCTTACATTAGAAATTACTTTATAGATAAATGCAGTAATGAGGTGCAGTAATGACGTATTATATGACGATTTACCCTAAAATATCTGGCTTCGAGACGTAAGTGCAATTAGACGAATTAAAAGCCATGTCAATTTTAGAAGGGTCTAAAACAAGCACATTAGATGATACACTAGCTATGGGATCTTTATCTCTGGCTTCAACTCAGCAGATACCACCTGAAAATAGTGTGAACACCTCAGAGGCTGAAGTAAAGGAAGATACCGCAGCAGCTCCATACGAGCGCAAGAAATTAGAACGTAGAGGCTCTGTTCTTGATGTTATTAAAAATGTGTTATGGAAGTCTAAAGAAGAGAAGGCCACAACAGGCTTTACAATGTATGGTCATGCGAATATTGCCAGCCTTGGGACACGTGGGCGTCGTATTGAGACTACCGATACTAACCGTAGAATGTCAATTTTGAATCACAAAGCTCAGAAAGACGTTGCTAAAAAGGTGAGTAACAAGAGAGCAGTTGTTTATAATGATGAAGTAAACGACGATTTTGTTCCAGACAAAAATGAAGAAAAAGAAGCAACTGAGCATTTTCACATGCATCACGATCGTGTTGCTCCAACGTCCATTCATGGTAAAGTAAATGAAGAAAATAAGACATGGCAATTCAAAGGGGGGAAAGAATTTGTACCAAAGCCAAGAAAAAACAAAAGCTTTCTTGGCAAGGCTTATCAGTATGTTACGGGGAAAGATAAAGCACCCAAGCCATTGCAGGGTCATGACAACATCGTACGCGATAAATTCAAAGCTACAACGAGTGGTCCGGGTATAGTGAGGCGTGTGAAAGGTCTGCTGCTAGGTATAGATGGTTCCATTCGCGAAGGAGATCCCGAATATATTCAGGCACAAGAACGTAAAGCTGCTCAAGAGGCTGCAGCCATTGCGGCCTCAGAAGCGAAAGCTGAATTACTGCGAAAAACTAAACCATCTCGTCTTGCCAAAGCGCGTATGACAATGGCGAAAATGATAGGTTATAAACAAAAATCGAATGAAGTATTTATCGCACCACCACCACGAAAGACGGATAAGCAGCGAATACTTGAAAAACGAGCTGAGGAAATTGCCTTGAAAAAACAAGAAGTTTTGGCAGCAACTGAATTTAAGCAAGAAGTTTTAAGAGATGTTATAAAGCAATATACACATAATCCACCAGGTAAAAAGGTCAAAATGTATGCTCATCAAATTTCCCCAAAGTACATGACGGATTACGTACAACACTACTTAGTTCATGATAATAAGAACAGCTACAGTGCTAATGATATGGAAATAAAAGGCATACAGGATCTCATGGAAAAGAGACCAGAACTATTTACAATTGATGACGAGCCTGATATTGAAATTATGGATGAAATGACAGGAAAAAGTGCAAAAAAAACTGGATATAATTATGAAGCTTATTGGCGTGAAAAGAAAGAAAAATTTGAAAATTTAGAACGTCAGCGTTATCGAGAAATTCTTGGCATAGATGTGGATAGTGTAGCAGACAATAGTAATGATGCTTCTCATCTTAAATTAAATACAAAACAATTACATAAAATTGAAATTGTACAAAAAAGAAAAGAACTATTACAACAAATGTATTGCAATGGAAATATAACGAACCCATGGTGGGAAAAGGATATCACAAAACCCGCTCCCAAAGAGAAGATCCTGACTTGGTCTGAAGTTCAAGAGATATATGAACATAAGAATTATGTGCCAGGTTATTTGCATGGATATCGTGGTGCAGATAAGATATATAGTTTTCCGCCTGTAGCTGATCAAGGTGATCTTGTGGAAGATTTTAGTTCTCAGAAAAAAAAGAAAAAACTAAAAAATACTGAAGATTTTTTTGATTATGATTTTACACCAGGTGTAGATAATAACAACGCAACTAATTGTGGTAATAGATACAAATGGGATAATGAAAAAAACCGATATATTGTTCCTGAAAGCAATAGTTTTAAAGAAAATAATCCCAGATTAGAGTGCTATGACGCTCCTACCACAGATGTACTCAATGAAATTCTCTTTCGGCACAGACCCACGATAAAAAGGGAATATCCTCAATCAAAACTACTTCCGAGTAAAAAAGAACTTATGCTTGCTGAAGCAAAACGCCATAATGCATCACTTAAATTAAATCGTCCAGTTGTTCATTTTAAAAAATCAGCAGTGAATTTTTCGCGACATGCAGTGCGTATTAATGTGAATGACTCTATTGCAAAAAGAAAAGGTGAAAAAATATTATTAAAAAAACTAAAAGCAGGTACAATTAATAGAATGGATTATGTTAAAGCAATGGCTGCAATCGCTGAAAAGGGCCTTAGTGAGCCTAATAAAGTAAATATTGATGAAAATTATGGTGATTATCTTGACGATGAGTATGTCAGTGAGGAGTCTGACGATGGTTCGATTGATAGCATGATGACGGACCCTGACATAGATAATATCGATCAAAAAGCAAATATTAGTTCTCCTAGTGTTATAGGACAGGATAGTGTATACGAAGATAGCGTGGGAGGAGACGCCGCTAGTGTACTTGCGAAAAGCATGGCTTCAACACACAAATCGAAACGTAGTAGTAAGACTCGAGGTAGTAAAAGTGAATCTAATAGTACAGTATTAGGTCCAGATGAGCAACCTGTTATTATTAGTAATATACAAGGTGATATTATTCCTTTAAATGTACTCACTACCATGGGTACTGGTGGTAAATATAAGGACTTAAAATATAAACCAAAATTTTCAATAAGAAATAAAATTGTGTGTGAAAATATGACGGACAGACCAAATAGGGGCCACACTAAACGCCCTCCATCGCCACCTAAGGATCCTGTGCTTGGTAATGTGAACGAATTGAAAAAAATTGATAATAATTTTTATTTAAATGATATTGATAAAACATTTAAGACAAATAAAATGATTTTGGTTACTGAAGCCCAAGGCAACCTGACTGATAAGCAGGTTCAAGAGGCTGGAGACTTGTATCATGATGAGACGCGTACTATGGTAGCACGCCGTGACTTATTTGATGAACATTCTATTACTAGCCAAAGGCAACATGTGCGAGTGAAGCTTTCAAGGCATAGAGGGGCTCTAGGCATGGACAAGACCCGAATATCGAAGACGGACAAACGGACTCATATGTTTTCTTTAGAATCATCAAAATCTAAAGCACGTAGAGCACAAAAACTTCAAGTAGGTCGTATGATGAAATCTAAATTAAAAGAAGTAGCTGGAATGATGGCTAATTTGAAGGCGGAAGACGACGCCGCTGAAGCCGAAAGAACAGCAGAGAGATTTCGGCAAGGAGTATAATAATGTTGATAAATTTAGAAATATATTTGAATACACTGAATTATTATGTAAGTACTGAACAGTTTGTTTGCAATATGACGTACCACCCCATCTACTTCACCTATTTTATGGTGATAATTATCGAATAGCATGCTTTACCGCTATTGAAAACCAAACATTCTCATAATTTTATCACAACATGTTTTACCTTTGACTGGTCTTAAATAAAGATGTGGTTCAGCAGTATCACCCCTATAAGTTGTGATTTTAAGACCTGATTTGTTACGACCAGGGCTCCTTGATGTTTTTCTCAAATCTGCCCCACGATGTATTAATTGAGAATCTGAGTTTTCATAGCCACCAGCATTTTCACCATTCTGATCTATGCTATAAGGCACATTGTTATTTTTATGTGAACTATTACTTACTGTAAATGTGTTTCCATGCGTGCTTGTAGGAACAAAATCATCATTTCTGTCATTCATTTTAATATTTAATTTTCTTGCCGTTTCAGACGACATTTGTTTCACATTCAATACATTAAAACTAGAATACATGGTAGAATCATGTTCTCTAACAGCACGTATAGCTTCTTCTCGTGTTCTAAATTTAACTAATACCCAATTTGATGGTGATTCTTTGATGTATTCTATTGTTCCACGTCCAGAGAACAAATCATATAATTTCTTTTTCCGATTATTGTCCGGTGGTATACCATTAATAAAACACCAAAACTGATGACTTTGTTCCCAGTTTTCTAAACTTTCGTTAAATCCTGGATCAGAGGGAACTAATGCACCAGTGCTAACATTACCAACGGTTTGACTCATTAGTGGATTTCTACTATTCATATCTCCATCATCTTGATCTGCTGCACCGTATGGAGTATGTCGCTCACTCAATGCTCCCGATGTACGACTTGGCGTTTGTCTTGAGTTGTACAAGTATGCATGATTTGGAGTGGTATTATTACTATTTGCTGAATTTCTTCTTGGACTAGAGAGCTCTCCTCGTCGTCCTCCGCCTATTAAAGATGAGGTAGGTGGACGACGTCGCATTGGTTGACGAGAAGGAGTGGTAGCTTGTGAAGGCGTGAATGCCGCTCTATAGCCTTGATCGGACGCGTACTCTCGATCATTTCTACTATCAAAGCGTCCTCCACCATCACTATTTAGCAAACCATCATTATCATCATAATAACTCATTCTATTAGTCTTTGTTGATACAAAAATATGAAGAACAATGAGAAGTGGGCAGGCAGTCTCACTTTTTCGCATTCATTTCTAAATGCCAAAAAGAGTGCGTAAGTACGTCCGATCCTTCGTACGGCTTACGGGAGGGAAAACTTCTGGAGGTGGATCATTGAATCTCTTGAGATATTTTCGTTTCTGTATAATTTTGTGATCGAAATTAATTGAACAACACGACATCATGGCTGACGATGATGCTATCCCCGTAGAAATGGAAAGCTCGGGTACAGAAAAAGGTGTTTCTAGCGCCGGTGATGGAGTTAACATAATCGATTACTTCAAGCATTCAGCTGAAACATCATCGCATCGTATTGCGGAGGTGGCTAAACATGTGGGGAAAGGTGGTGTAAAAGCCCGCGCTTCAATGTTTATGGGATCACCTGGTGCTGCTTCACCTTCAGGACCACCAAGGACTTCACCAAATGCTGGACCTTCTCGACGACAATCAAATTTCGCACAAAAATTAGCTGGCGGTGGTGGAACATTAGGTGACAAGTGTGTCTCGTGTACCAAAACAGTATATGCTGCAGAAAGAATGAGCAGTACAATGGGATCCTTCCATAAGAATTGTTTTCGATGTGGTTTAACATCTGGTAAAGGTTGTGGCAGTGGCCTAAATGCTACAAATTATGATGTTTATGGTGGTATTCTCTACTGTAAAACTTGTTCCAAGAAACAGCACCATGGTGATAAGCAACAAAAGGCTTTTACAGGCGATAGCCATGTTATGTCACCTCAGGTGTCTACTCCTACAGGTGGTACGTACTAGGATACATATTTATTCTATTATTTGCTTTACCTTCTTCAATTATATATTGTCCATGCCTTTGATTAATTTACTCACTATAACCCAACAAGTTCACTAACTCATCATTTCTTTTCCTGATATAATTGAATCAACTTTATAATAGAACGCCGATTATCGTGGAAAGAGCGTAACGAAGGTCGTTCATCTTTTGGTGCATCCCCAGATGGTTCACCAAGAAGTCCCGCAGTGTCTTTTGATGAAGCTACTGAGTCTGAACCTGAGCCTGTGAAACCAGTAGAAGTTCAAAGTGTTGCAAGTGTTTTTGGCTCTGTCACACTTGAAGAAGGTGAAGAAGAAAGTGAGGAAGAAGAAGCTAGTACTGAAAAAGAAGCTATTGCTGAAGTTGTCGAAGAAGACAATAAAGAAGAGGCTGCTGTTACTACTACTGAAGAACCTGATGCTTCTACTACTGAAGAACCTGATGCTTCTAGTACTGAAGAACCTGATGCTTCTACTACTGAAGAACCTGATGCTTCTAGTACCGAAGATGCTCCTGAACCTGTAGCACCCGAGACACCTAAAGATTCCAAGTCTTTTGACAGAGATGAAGAAGGAAGTGAAGATGATGACGAAGAAGGAGAAGATGCGTTTGAACTTGAACCTACCGCAGCAGTTGCTGCAAGTCCAGATGCTTCTCCAGCAGTAGCACGTCGTCCAAGTTTTAATCCCTTACCTGGACAAAAATCACTTCATGAATGTCCCTTCACATTTCCATTCGATAAAAATGGTGCTATTTATTGGGTTGGTACCATGGGTGGTCAAATGGAATATGAGAATCCACAAAAGACAGGTAGTTTATATTTAGAAATTAGTACACTATATCGTGGTCAATTGCTAAATTTAACATCGCACGTTATGGCGGAAACAGCAGCTGATCGTATTGCTGCTGCAACATATACTAATAATACAAGCAGATCCTGGTTAGTTGTTGATTTTGGTCCAGAGCGTTCCTTAAGACCATCATATTACTGTCTGAAACATGGTGCATCGGGTATTGGTAATGGTATACGTAATTGGGTACTTGAAGGTAAAGTCGATGAAGATTCACCGTGGGTCGAACTAAGGAGACACACTAATGATACCACCATGCGTGAAGAACCTCAATCTGTTGCTGGTTATGAATTATCATCTGAAGCATGCAGAAATAATTTTTTCAGAATTTTTCGTATCACGCAAACTGGAAAGAATTCAGGGGGTAACGACTGTCTGTTTATCGGTGGTATCGATTTTTATGGTATTATGAAGGTTGAAAAACTAGGTTAATTTATATTAGCAACAACGATAAGTATTACTAATAAATTGGATTACGTTGTAGGTGTATGTAAACCTATTAACAAAGAAATAAGATAAACGCAAAAGGAGGTGTAATTTGGTTAAAAGGAAGTCTAGAACACAACACATTCAACTCTATGAACAAAGAATATACATCAAAACAATCTTTCTTCTCTTTAATAGTTTTTTGTTTGGGGCTTTATTCCGCTGGGGGTTGCGTCCAAATGAAAAAAAGACCCTCAAGAACATTCTTATCAAACTTTTTCCCTCTCAATTTGAAACTTATAAATATATATTTTAGTTTGCAAAATGATTCGTCATTTTTTGATGATTGCAATTATGTTTATCCTTCCATTATCAGCTTCTGGATTGATACATCATTTAGATGTGGAGAAGGATGGTCGTGATATTTTTAAAATTGAAACATTTGGGTTTGATGTAGGTGGTGTAATGGAGATTAAATTGAATGAATTCACTATAAATCATCCTGAAGGTGAAGAAAGTATATCAACTGAGAAAGTGGCACCTATGGGATTTGTAATGCGTCGTAGTGACACTGAATCTGCGGCTGGCGCAGATATGGAAACTACCGTAGAACTAAATTTATGTCCATTCACATCTATCGAACCAGAAGATATTCTTATTGATATATCTGTTAATGATGTATGGAAAAATCCTATTGATATCAAACATACATTCCAAGAAGAAGATGAAGCAGGATTATACACATTGTTATTTGCTAGATGCTCAAGTATTGATGCAAGTAAAGAAGGTGAGTCAATTGCAACAGATGATCATACAGTCTCATTTAATGTAGATGTAACATTCAAAAACAAAGGTAATGGTATAGTTGGTAAAAGCACATCGGAATCCAGCTGGGACTACCTCAGTGCCGGAGATCGACCTCTCCCCTTGATGTACATGATATTTTTTGTACTCTTCTTTATAGCATTTCTAATATGGTTAGCAGTACTTCGACGTGATCCTGTAGAATATGGTACAGTTCATAAAATTCACTATCTTATGGCTGCACTCATGTTGTTGAAGTGCTGTACGCTGCTGACTGAGTCAGTTCGCTATCATATGATAAGTGTGCGGGGAACTACTGGCTTTATGTCATTATTGTACTATATTTTTACAAGTATGCGTGGTATCATGTTATTTACTGTCATTCTTTTGATTGGTACTGGTTGGAGCATTATGCGTAGCTTTCTACATGATAAAGAGAAGAAGATTGTACTTGTGGTGTTAATTGCACAAATTATTAATAATATTGCTATGGTTGTACTTGAAGAAACTGCCCCTGGTACAATAGAATGGGCAGATTGGCGTTTTGCTATGCATATGTTTGATCTTGCTTGTTGTTGTGCTATAATACTACCTATTCTCTGGAGTATCTCGTATTTGCGCAGTGCAGTGGAGACTGGTAGTAAGGGACAGATGATGTTAGCAAAGCTCAAATTATTTCGAACATTTTATGTAATGGTTGTATCTTACATATACTTTACACGAATTGTTGTATATTTAGTTGAAGCAGTTGTACCATATCATCTCATTTGGGTGGGTCCCTTTGCAACCGAGTTTGCAACGCTTGTATTCTATATAACAACTGGTGTCAAGTTCCAGCCAGCACTCGATAACCCATATCTATCTGTAACGCAATTTGATAATGATGACATAGTGAATGATATTGATGGTGAATTTGGTCTAGTAGATAGTGATGATGAGACAAAAGGCGGCAAAAGTCTTCAACTTAAAACAAGAAATCCTGTTACAAGCTCAGTTGAGGTGTGATAGATATATGATAGACAAAAACACATTTAATGTACATAATGAACAAGTAAATAATATATAATTCTAAACATTTGTAGGACCTGCTGCTACTTCTTCGTTTGCCTTCGGTGTATCTTTATTGAGAACGAGGGAGGCCTCCGCAGCCGCCTCTGCTGCCAATTTCTTACCAATTTCTTCCAAAGCTTTTTCCTCTTCTGCAGCTTTTGCTGCCATTTCTTCTTTTGTTAATTCAACAGCTTCAGATGCTGCATTTGGATCTTTAACAAACATATGATACAAACGAAGACATGGATTCTCTGGTTTAATGAAATTCAATGGAGGTCTTATTGTTAAATGTACATCTACTAAAGCATTAAAATTTTTACGAATGTATAATAGTGTTAATGTTGCTGTACAAATGGGGGCCATGTGCACTGCCATCATTTCAGTTACAACTGGGTTACCATCACAATAGCTCCCGAGCATGTACATGCCGGCACTCGTCTGAACGAAAAGAATAGCACCAAATACAGCAAAATTCGGTTTCATAACGTATAAAACGGGTAAAGATATAAATTTTGTTCCAATCCAAAAGTAAGATACTGTTACCCAACTAGCTTCTAAAAAGGGCATAAATGACCCCAAAACCATAAACAGGAGCGGTAGCGTGTAGAACATAGACAATTTCACAATGGGCCACAATCCTGCAAATTTATATTCACGAACATATTTAAGTAATTTCGATAATCTCATAAATAATAAAGAACTTGAAGCAACAAAGGGGAAAAATGTGATCAAACCCGGTGCTATAGCCTGTGAAGCGATGACTCCTATTGGAAAGCTTAACCACAAGAATACCATTGTAAGTTCTACGTAATATGCATAAGCACGTTTTTCCGGTGGTAATCTTATATGCCTTTCGTCTATAAGACGCAATTCGTCACCTGGATCATATCGTAAATCATATGTATGATTTGCTCTTGATTTAGTTACTATAGCTCTTGACCATTCACTTTTTTGTAATCTACATTCCACATATTCCCCTTCTTGGTATAAATCTGTCGTTGGTTTAACTTGACGAGGAGTTTCAGGAAAACGACCATTTAAATATAAACGTAATCTCCAATCATTATAAACAAGTGCTGAATCTGAATTATTTCTTATACCATATAAAAAAGAATATACTGAATTATAAACCCTACTATATAATGTATTTGACAAACCTGCTTGAACCGTAGTTTTTATGGGATAGCTTTTAAATGCACGATATGGATCTTTATTGTAAGGAAATGTATGTGCACTACATAATGGGGGTTTATAATCTGCATATGTACCACAAAAGTGACAAGAAGGTGCATCACGTCTTGGACGAATAATGGCAAATATTCTTTTATAAAAGACACCTTTTTCACCAAAAAAGATATCAGTTACAGATGGTGGATGAGTGGGTCTACGATTTGGTTTCCGACATACCATGCACATCCATGTTGTCCATTCCTTACATGTTGCTTCTCTTGCTGCTGCCTCTGCTTTAGCTAAAGCATGCGCTTCTTCTTCAGCTTTCCTTTTTTCATTCAAAATTTTTTGTAAAAAAGACACTTCAAGTTCACCTTGTACTAATTGTTGTAAATCTTCATCATCTGGATTTTCTTCTAAATCTATACGCGCTTTTGTAATGCGATCCTGTATAGTAACATGTCCTTCAGGATATTGATCATCAACGAACTCCTCGTCATCATCAGAGGGGTACTCCCGATCATAGATAGTATCCAAATCACCAATAACAACTTCTTTTTTGCCAAATAACTCCATCATTTTACCACCATATGCACATGTACCTGCACCTTTTACATTATCAGCACCACCATACATAAAGTATTCAACTGCTTGTGATATAAATATATTTGTAAACGACCATGAACCAAATTTTGTTTTCCTTGCTTTATATTTCACTAAATCGTTACACCGCGTTATAAAATAAAAGGAACCTAAGGTAGGTGGTACTTGTAATAAGAACATAAAAATTAAAGGTAGAAGCATTGTAGCAGGACTGAGCCCAATAGCAGCAGCATTTGCTGCTGTTTCTGGATCTAAATTTCCTACAGATATGTCGGAGTTGATGGTGCTATTTCCCAAGGGAATAAGTCCTGCACCAAGACCATCATACACTGCTATAATTACAACAGTATAAAGTAGAAACAGAAATAATGACAAGTAGTCCCATAATGACGTACGTACTAGGGCTTGCTGCCATACAAATAATGTGGGATATGTGAGACCTTCCACGTCAAAGTCACCCGTCATCCACGCTTCTTGATACGTCATAAAATCCTTTGGTGGCTTTCTTCTTGATTTCCCTTGATCCATCATTTTCTCCCAATATTCCATGCGCATTTCGCGATTTGCACGAGATTTATAGAGATCTGAATCATCAACATAGTTTTCTGTTTGTGCTATGAGTAAATAGTAATTCTTATCCTTTCTATTGATCTTACGCTTAGGTGCATCTTGCGACCATTCTTCTGCACCGTTTTTGGGCTTAGGAGATGAAGATTTATCATCTTTAGTTTCCTCTGGTGCCACCTTAGCACTCATGATGATTACGTACTTGGAATTTGCAAAACCTCTTCACCCTAATATCGTCGAAACTCATTCATTTTATAATTTATTTTTTTTGAGTAATTTATTACTCAGGAAGTCACCAAGTTTTGTGATAATGCTTGCAGCTTTACGTATGGAGGGTGTACGCCAACGTGCGCGTCACCGTCGGCAATCCACCGGTTCCAACTCGTTTCAGACACTTTTACCTACTTTGCGAATCATTAATTGCACCTTCATTGGTACAGGTGATAGCATATCAGTTAATTGATCAGAATGGGTCCCAAAGCTAAAGGAAAAGGAAAGGGGAAAGCACCTGAGCTTTCCCCTGAAGAGGCTGCGGCTTTGCGAAGAGAGCAGCAGGTTACTGCTAAAGCTGAACTTCGTCGACGCATGGAAGAGGAAGCAAAAAATAGTAAGATCAATGGTATGAAGATCTTAAACCAATGGCGTAAAATTATGAGACTTGCCAAAACGGAGAGTCTGAAAAAGGACATCGAGATTATATCCCAAAACCATGAAAGAGATGTTGATCGTAAAGATGCTATATTACAAATGATTGATCGTGATTTAGAAGAAGCAGAAGAACAATATCAGATGTCGTTTCGTGCTAATCAAGTCAATATTGATAATTTAATTAAATTACATGATACAAGATTATATACATTAGAAAGAGGTTTTCAGACTGAATTGGCAACTATGCAAAATGATTTTACAAAAGAAAAAGAAATAATAACATCAAAGTTTGCACAAGAAAAGAAAGAAATGTTAGCAATCATAGAAGCTGTTGAAGCGGAAGAAGAAGATTGTGAAAATGATGCCAGACATCAATTTGAGCAACTCCGAGAAGAGATTCGAAATAGAAATGGAGAAGACATAAATATGCTGCGTATATCATTAGATGCACAAATTGAAGAATTGGAACAACAATTTGAAACTGCTCATTTAAACTACTTACAAGAAACGGCGCAAAGAACACATGATTTCAAAGAATTGACCCAAAACGATCAACGTTTAGATGATGAAATATATAAAAGAAGAAAAGAAGTTGATGGTCTTCAAACTACTATACAGCAATGGAAAGCAAAGATACGTACACTTGTTCGTGATGCAGAGGAGCGTAATAGGCTTCTTTTAGAAGAGAAGCTATCTATTCAAAAACATTATCAACAACTAAAACAGCGAATTCAAGTGTATCGGGGATCACAAAACCAAAGATTATTACAACTCACCCAATCTGCAAATACATGTAAAGATAAGCTTAAAGAAAAGGGCGACCTTGCTAAGCGTATTCTTAACTTAGCTGAATTATCTCGTAATTTAGAAACAACTTATGAAATGATATTACCTTTTGCTCCAGCTGAGGTCGATGGGTTGGAAGACACTACAATTCACGGTGATAAGAATGTTCCAGAAGATGATGGAGAAGATCATTTAAGTGAAGAAGATGCTATTATGGAAGGTAAATCATTAAAGGCACTTAATGAAGCCAAACAAAAGAATTTTGAGGTACCACCATTGCACCAGTCCAGTGCCTGGTCTCACAACCAACGCCCAATCAATCCACCAGATCGCTTGAGTAACTTTTATAGAAAATATAATCATGTGCTTATGGATACTATTAGTATTGAAAAGGAGAAAGATCGTTTGAATAAGGAGAATCAGCAATTACAAGATCTTATTGGTCAATTCATAAGTGGTACCAAATTGGATGAAACTGTGCTAGATGATGCGAACCCTCTTTTTGTTGTGAACGGAAGAGCCAATCTTAACCACAATCCTCCTGTACGTCTTATCAAGCCAACCATTCAAAGTGGAAATGCTATTTCATCATCTACAGCTAAGCAATATAGTAGTAACATAGGTCGATAAATATTGTATACACTTAGAGAGGTTCGGAACAGGTGAAGGTAGGCAGCCTAATACGTACGTGTGTCGGCTGTATCGATTGTTGTTTATAATTTTACTTAACATATTGTACGTAAGTCATAAATCTTCATTTCGTGGTTCTAATCTCCCTTCTTTATTCTCTTTCTCGAAAAAAAGGAAAAAATTTCTCCATAAATTTTTTCCACCAACTTTGTCCATTTCCTCGTCAATAATAGTGCCTGCTGCCCATCGAGAAGCATCTTCCATAGCTTTATCAACTCTTTCATTGGAATTTCTATCTTGAACACTGAGACCATAAATTTGTTCACCTGTATATCGCAAAGAACGACCTCCTTTGCCAACATTGAACACATTTTCGTCGCCGTATGCTACTTTTGCATCTGCTTTTTCAAACCTTATGATGCAAATATGACGAGCAAATGCTAAAAAACCTGCCCAATTCCAATTTCTATCTACAGCACCTGATCTTTGCGCAAGAAAACAAAAAGCAAGGAAGTCCATGACTAAACCCTCTGCTGTATTCTCACGCAACTCGCTACCATCACAAAGTGTGGATACACGCCTATCTTCTGGATCATTCGGGTCACCACCTTTTAAATACATTCGATATCCGAAACCATGAAGTTTCTCTGCATAAGTTGCATCATCATCACATCTCATTCTGTAACAATGATTTAACCAAGTCAGCTTCTTTTTATCATCAAGTCCGATCGACCAATCACTTGGGGATCCAGATGGTGCAAGAGCAGCACCCATCATTGACAAGCTCTTATTGCCCGTCCTTTGGCCTTCAATTACCATTGACTTCGCTTTATCAATCATAGTCTTCTGTGGTGCGTTTCTCTGTGCTTTGATCTTCTTGCAATCACTCTTATGAGCTTTCCAATCTCCCACTTGACATTCCTTACTACAATAGTTCACAGAACTGCATCCACCACAAAGGAGTAACCCTTTCTTCTCACAGTTCTCACCCTTGCACTTCCCAACCATTTTTTCCATGTTGACTCCTGAGATGGAGCCTGTTGCGAATGAGGTCATGAAATCTTTAGTTAATCTTAGGTTTTTGGTATGATTGCAAAACTACGACAATAAAATTAAGAATGTGAAAAGGTCACGAACTTTCTCTCTTTTTCTCATGTATATATGAGTGTAATTGGCATGTCTATTGCTTTTTAAGAAATGATGATTATGAGGGACAGACCCATTCATTTTTGCAAGAAATTAGACAATACGATACAAAGAAAATAGAGTGTACTGTACTCACAAGATTGGTTTGTCTTGTACTTTAAATAATTGGGAAAAAATCCGATTCTATCGGTGTTATTCTTGGTATAATAAGAGAGGATGTCCATCAGTCAATCTCCTTTAAAGAAAGGTGGTCTCATAGATGGGAAGACTGATGAGATTGTAGTTGAAGGTGTAATGCAAAAGAAGGGCCGTAAGAAAGATTGGTACAGTATTATTAATCCTTGGGCGGAACGTAGAATACAATTAATGCAAAGTGGTAGCGTGAATTATTATGATGGTGATAGAATTCGTGGTAGTATTGAAGCTACACATGCGCAAGTAATTGAAAAGTTACCTGAACAAGCTGAAGGTCGACAGTATGCTTTTGAAATCATTTCGGCGGACCCTCAAGAACCGCGATTGTTATTAGCGGCAAATTCATTTCATGAAAGGGAAATATGGATGAAATGTATTACATACGTTTCCACCGGCACTTGGGAAATGGCTAAGGAAACAGAACGCATACGAGAATCACGAAAAATGCCCTTTTCTGTGCGACAGTGGCGTAGTGAAGATGATGTGATTGCTATAAGTACGCTACCAGACAAAGCGCATCATTTGGAAAATTCAACAGCTTTCTCAGAATCAGAAGAATCAATATTCTTAAATAAGTGTCATAAGCATGTGAACGCATGGAGAGATACGCTGCCATCTAATACTAGGAGAGTTCTAGAATCCCTTCGAGCAACTTTAGATGAAAGTACAGGAACGGGGCGTTGTGGTGTTAGTATTAACACGGCATTCACAAGTACTTCTAGCAGTGCGTTTCGCAGAGTTGTTGATGATCTCTCACACCGCACTGCATCTGAAGAGCAAAGTATTGCTTCATTTATTGGATTCTCTAGATTGTCTATAAATCAGAATCAACCTTTTGCACAAAATGTAAAGGGTCTTGCTGCCGATGATGTTAGTCAAGCCACTCATAAAATACCCACAAATGATAGTAACAGTAGTTTATTTCCTCCCGGTCCACCAACAGTTAGTCATGGCTCCCCAAAATCTGCAAGACATGGATCTATCGGGAATGAAGCTGAAGGTATGCTACCTGCTCCACCATCTGCTAAAACTAATACGTCAACTCATTTTGGTGTAGAAATGAGGAAAATTTGTGAAGCTGACGGTGGTAATACAAATCTTCGTAAGGGAGAAATGGGGCATATGACACCATCATCCAGACATAATAGTGCTGGTAGTTCTACTAAGATGAATCATCTTCCATTTTGTGTAAGAACTGATTGCACACCTACAGCACCAGATAGTGGTATTAGTCACTATTTACCTCTTGAAGAAAATGAATCTACTGTTTATAAATGGGCTCGAACGGGGAATGTTATCGCAATTGCTAAATTGTGTGAAGGAGGTAAAATCGTATCAAGTGAACTGTGTACGCGTGTTGATAAAATGAACTCGTCTGGTCAAACTTCACTTCATGCTGTTATGGCTTATGGTAAACCTGAGATACTTAAGTTGTTACTTAAACATGATGTAAATTTAAGACCACACCTCGTAGAAGAGAACAAAGAATTTTCGGCTATAAATACCACATTGGGTAGAGTTGCAGGGGAAACATTATTACATGCAGCTATTTGCCCAGCACCTATTGATGTACCAAAGGAAGCTGTTGAAGTATGTGCAAAAGGTCAAGTAGAATGTCTTCGTTTATTATTGAAACACATGAAGGAGTGCACAGAACCAACACAGCGATGCAGTTTTGCGGATATAAATGCTGTTTCTAAAGACCAAAAGTGGACAGCACTACATAAAGCAGCCTGGTTTGGACTCAATGATCATATGAATGCTCTATTAGATTATATTCCGACACCTGAAGATTTGGCACGATATAGTCGTCGTCATGGAAGTGCCGCTAGTACACCTTGGCAAGGCCGCCTTAGCCATACTCTCAATGAGCCAGAAGAGAATCAAGTAGCAGAAAGTGAAGAGGAATATCCATACATACTTGTTAATAAAAGAGATTGTTGCGGTTTTACTGCGCTACATGTTGCATGTGCTGCTGGTCATAAAGATTGTGTCAAGTCTCTCATCGAGAGGGGATATGCTACACTCGATTTAGAGGGTGGACCAGGTTTCGGCAAGGTCTTCAGTATGGCTCCTCGTGAAATGTTGAACTCTATGTATACTGATTCAGCATCTATAAGTGCTAGTAAATTTTATACAATATTCCATCTTGCTGCTTGTGCAGGCCGCTCGGAAGTGCTAGCGTACCTACTAGAATTAGAGAATGGTAAATTCTCCGATGCTGATGAAGCTGTTGAAGTGTCCGCACGTCTAAAAGCCATTATTTGTCAACGTCACCGTGATACTAGTTTTGATGGTGATTTAACACATATGTCTGCTTTAAGTGGATCTGTTGAATGTTTGAAAGTATGCTTCGCTCATAACTTATTCGGCAAGGCACAGCTTGCTACCGGTATTGATCCCGTCCCTACAAGTACTTCTCAAAGTATCGCGCAATTTTCTATTCCATTACATTTTGCAGTAGTAGAAGGGCATTTAGATGCTGTCAAATATCTTGTAGAAATTGGATCTAATATCCACTTCAGGAATGAACGAGGGCGTACGCCAGTACTCGAAGCTGTTCGTAGTGGTCATACGGAAATTATGAACTATTTAGTTTCAATCGGTGCTAGTATTCACGATATGGATACAAACAGCAATAATGCTCTTCATCTAGCTTCTTTTTTTAACCATATTGAAGTGGTAAAAGTGTTAGTAGAGCGTTATGGTTTATATAATGACCACATTAATGGTGATTATCGCAGTGCAGTTGAAGTAGCGACTTTTCTTCAACATGGAGAAATCATACGTTATCTTAATGACCAAAGTACATTAGGACAACCTAAATGGGAAGATGCTATTCCTGAATTTACAAATAAACGACGAAGTAGCTATGACCCAGCGTCTATGAGGTTGTCTGCAGCCACAACAGCAGTGGCTGCTTCGGGAGAAACCCCTGCTCCTGAAACGACGACTCATGGCACCGATGGAGAACAAGTACAGCCCAGAGCAAGCGATGAAGACAGCAAGAAGCACTTGAGAAGTACAGCAGAAATTCTTCGAATGAGTGCAAGCGGGAAAGCAAGGATTATTGGAGCTTCACAATCACTGGAAAAAAAGGAGGAGGAGAGTAGTACATAAAAATCCATAGAAATCAATTTGTTTATTATTGAAAAAAGAATGTAGTGACACTAGCTCAAATGAACTAACTGATGGTGCAGCTCGACAGCTTGCTCTTGACACTATTCATAAACCCTGTGGGAGCTCCCTCTCGTCCTTCCGCTTGTGATCTCATGGAATCCACTTGAGAAATCATATACCCTCTCACCATACCATAAACCTTACCTACCACAGCAGGGCACATACTATGGCCCGTCAGTCCACTAATCTGACCATCTAGTGTTGTAAATGCGGTCTTCATACTACCACTTTGATCCATCATATATCTCATGAGAAGATATTGCCACCACATATACATGAATAGCATATTTCTCGTTGGGAATATCAAACCAAAAACCAATGCCACACCTTGTAGTACTTCTGCACTACATGATGCTCCGATCAATGCCCCCTTGAGTTGTTGTTGTCCGTTGCTTGTGCTCATAACTTGGATAAATTGCTCCAATTGAGGTCCATATGATTCCATACTAGGTGGAAGTGTATGTCTTGCTTGAGACAAATAGGGAGTGATGTAAGCCACAAACATAGGAAATCTTACTACAACGTGACTCAAAATCATTGCTAAGGCAGCCAAAGCGTAAGGTTGAGCTGCAAAAAGTATTATGCATAAGAACAGACAATGCGCACCTTGTATCTTTAAGACTCTACCAAGATAATCTTGACTGAATTGAGGTCTTCCTGTTGTTATTAAGATATTCAATGCATTCAAGGTAGCACCACACAGCAGCATGCATCGATATATAACTGTAGAATGAGGAAACATACCACCTACAAAAGGTATCCAGCTTAATGGTAACAAGTATGCTAAAAAAAGTATGAATAAGCCCTTTTCTGCGGCTCCATAAGCTCCAGCCATCCAACCTGATGTGGGAATCTGTGGTGCAGTTTGACCCATACCTGCTCCAGCTTGAGCATATTGTTGTTGCTGTGCGTAACGTGTACGCGCTTCTTCGTTGGCACGCGCGTCTACACACAGCTGTGCCTTACTCTCATATCCTTGTCCAGGTTGAATACTTTCTGCTCTATTATAAGCATTCGCCGCATCTGTCCATCTCTTGAGACCAAATAAAGCATCTCCTTTTCTAACGTAGCCTTTGGGCCACTCACTATCAAGCTCAGTGCACTTCTCACCATCCAAAAGTGCTGCACTATAATTCTTCAATTTACAATACACAGCACTTCTATTGCTGAAGACCCTCTTTAAGAACGATTTATCATCATCGTCATTCACAGCAGCAGAATACTTAGCGATGGCTTCAGGCCAATTATTCGATTGAAACGCGGCGTCACCCGCTTCTTTATTGGTAGACATATCACTTTTTGGCTAAACTCACAGATCTTCCGCCTCGAAATTTGGGGAAAGAAGATCTCTCTGAATATGCCCCGGGGGTTATAAAGGAGGGCAGGGGGAAATTACCATTTGTAAGTCCCTAAACCATTATAATATTATATTAAATTGCCATATAACAGAGGTTAAATGCAAGCAGTAGTTATTGCAAGTAGAAGAGTGTTATCAGCGCAACCTGTTTTGGCAAAGTCCACTGCCGCTCGTAGTGTTGTTACCTTCATGGACAGTCATGAGAGAGCGGACTGGGAGCTATCTGAATTCTTATCGTATACAAGAAATGTTGGCCAAGACGATTTCCCTTATTATAGAAAGACAAATCAAACACCTAGTCAAAAGAGAGCAATGCGTGTCAACAAATTCGAGGGTAGAGAGTCAAACAAGAAAGTACGCGGTCTTGTGAGGTTTATTCAACTTAAGCAAGATATGAAATATGTATAAATCGTATATGCATACACTAGAGTGTAACTAAAGTGGAGTGGGTTTCAGCGAAATGTCTAGACGAAGAATCCGTAAAAGTTGTAAGTGTTGTAAAGTTTTCTTCTCTTTTTTTCGTGTTTTATTCATTAAATGAATTATAACATGATTAGTTACATATCATTTTCCCATCCTAATGCAGCGGCTTCTGCTCCTGGACCCGTCTCATCTCCATCGATCTCCAAACAATTAAATATAGCATAAAGTAATTTCTTTTTCATAATTTTTTTACTACTGTATCTCGGTAATTCCAATGAAAAGAAGCATGTATGTGCTACTGGGTAGTATTGATCTGCAGGAGAATGATTAAAAGTTGTAATTGTAAATTTTTCATGGAAATCTTCAGCTGTAAGAGGCAATCGACTACGTCCCCATGTGAATTTAATCAGAGCCTGACGCTCTTCCGTATTGAATTCATTGATAACTTCCCAGAAAAATTTTACATGTGGATCATTGCTACTACAACCTTCATATCTAGTGCATCGTTTAAGTAGTTCTACATCCACTTCAGCATTACCACAAACCATTCTTTCGACACCTTCCCAAGTAAAAAGGCTGAGCATGTCCAGTGGTATGATAGTAGCCATACCCCTTCGTACTGCTGCTACTTGAGTATCAAACTCATGTAAGCGATATTGCTCAACAAGATCGCACCATCTATTGCGATTATTAAAAGTGACGTCTATTTCATCTCCATTAGGACACAACGTAACTTGACGACCATCTGTTGATATTGTTGAAAAAGTTTCAAAAAATGTCATACTGAAAGTTTCTGCATCTATTGCATGTTCTCCTTTGTCAATATGACGGAATGATTCCAGTATATTCTTCACTACACCATAATCAATTCCTTCTAAATCGTCTACAGACGCAATTTCGCCACTTATTAACTTCCACATCATGGGAGCTAAATTGAGGTTCAAGTAACCACGTGATCGTATAGCTATACCTAGAATCTTTCCAAAGAAAGACAACAGTTCAAGCTCTGTAGTCGAAGTCGCACTTGGATTGAAAACCCATGCATCTCTATTTAAACCTGTATTATGAGTCCCATTTGGTGTACGAAGGAGAAGTGACATATTATTCGATTGCAATTCGGCTGTATAAATGTCGAACGACTCACGATAAGGTCCACCAGCATCTTGAGAGTACTCACCCATCAACACAAGTTCATACAATTTTGACGCATGACGGAAATTTTGGGGTGGCATAGGATGCATGCGACGAAAGGCTTGGGAGAATACACTGTATCTACCCAAGCGATCAGGCTCATCAGAATACTTCTTTGCGAGTGATCGACTAACACGAAGTTCGCCGAACGCTCTTCCATTGACGCTTGTTAATGCCAGCGATTGTTTCCAAAGACCATCGCGCAAGGTATTAGTAAGTAATGCGCGACATTTTCCCAGTAGTTCCGAAATCGTCGAAGTAAACCCATTGTTTTTACTAGTAATCTTAGATATATTTATGAGTGCCATACAGTCCATTACACAGGCATTCATAGCTTGAATCAAGTAATATCTTACTGACATTGCAGAAGAACAGCGCAACTGAAGTATTGCTAGCATTTTTTTATCAATTGATACCTTAGTAATAATTTTATTTCTGGAATTGTCTTTACGTGTGATATTGCCGGTATTCTCGAGATTCCCACCATTCGTGTCGATAGTGAGGGCTACTTCCGTGCCCTCATCTTTTGTGTCTGAGTCTTTATTAGGTGAAGCATCATCATCTTTCACCGTTTTTTCTGGTGCGATATTTTCTTCTGCTTCATATGGCAAAAAAACGGCTGCATTTGGAAAAAGAGTATCCAAAATAATATCATTATAAAAGCTGCCATCTTTTCTGCGGCAAACTTTTGGACTCTTAATTTCATCTATAGCCTGAGCATTACCAAAATGTTGCATAGCACAAGTTCTGCAATAGTCAGTCTGGCAGCCACAGACACAATGATAAATTGGATTATTGTGATCTAATTTATCATCAAAATTGAAACCACATTCATCGCACAAAGCTGCGCCATTATATTCGCTTGGGGTTGTATAATAGTACTTCATGCATTCGCCCTTGGGACACATGTAATACATGGGATCAATACCTGGTAAGAGCTCACTGTGTGAGTCTTCTTTTTCATCATCCCCACTTTCTCCACCGCTATTGTCATTCTCAATATTTTCTTCATCATCGGATTCATCGGTGTCGTCGTGCGTCTTAGGAGGACTAACATTATTCTCCGTTTTTTCAGTAACATCTGCTTCGTCTGCATTCGCACTTAATGGGGTTGGAGGGACACTAATGGCTTGTTCTGCACACTCATCCATTCTTGCAGCTTCTTCAAAAGACGTACCGAGTACTAGTGCACGCAATGCCAATGCAGGGTGATAAACATCCCAAGATCGGTAGCCACCTCCAACAGATCCTTTGTCTACTTTGACATCACTCAAACGTTTAAGTAGTACAGATCGTTTAAGTTCTTCATCCGAAGGCGTCAATTGATTCCATAATGTTGCTGAAGGGTCGTTTTTAAATCTTAAGTTAACATGTGTCATAAGAGCAGCATCACTTTCACGCGTGCTCTCTTGTTCTGTATCGTGTTTGTTGAGATTAGAGCCAAATAAAGCATCCAAGTTGTGCATATGCTTGCGAAGTACACTAGCCTTGATTTGTGCACATACGTCATTTTCTTTTGGCTTACGTGCAAGAGCCAAAGCCTCAGGTAAAGCAAAAGCGGGGATAACAACACACTGCAGAGAAGTATCAGAGCATAGACGAATAGTACAAGAATCTCCAACGACTTCACATGTGCTTAGTTCGATATCTGATCCAATTCCTTCCCAGCATGGATCATTCATTCTTTCTAAGAATGTTCTTATGGCAAGATGCCTTTGTGTGCATAATTGAGGAGAATCTTCCACGATAGGAGAGTCATGACCAAGACCAACGTGTACAAGCCCAAGTCCCTGCTTTCCCTTTTCTAAAGCGAGTCCAGATCGATTAAACAGTATCAATAAAGACTTTGCACTAGGAATTTGTACTGTACTTTGTTGGAACGTTACACCTGGTGAATCAAATTTTATATATTTATGCATGACCACACTTACCAATGGTAAATATATTACATTCAAAATACAGTCCGGAATAGCGTTGGTACGCACAACATGCATCATTTCGACAGTACGTGTTACTGATTGCAGCCATGGCGGTGACTTTGAATGTGAATCTATTGCATGGAGTCCTGCATCTACAAGAGTCAATACCTCAGTAAGTTCTTGAAGTCTTGAAGAGTATGAGAAAGGCTTGGCATTTCTTGAATCCAGTACACGAGCTCGCACAAGGTTAGGCTGTGCAGAACCAATGTTAGTGCCTACAATGGCATCAGTTCGATTTTTACTTACTTTTCTGGAAGAATCCCAGACACAAAAAGGCACCAAATTATTATCCACATTTAGTTCATCCACAAGTGGAACAGGCTCTTCACCATCTTGTGCACGCAAAATTTTGATATCCTCTCTACGAACGAGTTCGCGGCGAATGCCTGTGATACGTAAAGCTTCCGCTATTGAATCTCCAGCATAATATCTATCCATATCGTAGCGACTATCGATGACTTCTTTTTCATTATCCTCAAGCTTGGCGTCTCTTGCAGAAAGTAGTGCCCCCCAAAATACTTTTAGTGCACTGGCATACGACGATGAGAACACTGGTGCGTATGTAACAATCGAATCAGGTGAGGTCAGTGCAGCTTCATCAGATAGTGTGCGATTCTGTGGTTTGCAGTGGCCTTTAGCGCTTTCACCAACAACATCAAATCCTGTAGAACTATTAGCAACTAATGATGTGTCTCGTTCTCGCAATCAAATCTTGTCGGGATCTTTCTTACGAATTGAGGGTGATACATTGACAGTAACATTCAACAGCAAAGATCAGCGATCACCTCTATGGGGTTTCAGATGTCACGTTTATGGACTTCGACAGACTGATACAAAACCATCAACAACCATATTGAAGTCTCCAATAAAAGAAGTGCGAAATAGTTACATGCAACGTAAACTGGCGTGTTGGACCATTAATTCCCTATTAGTATGCATAATGAGTGTCACAGGTAAGGCACAAGCAAATCTCATCAATGAATTATTCACTACAAAGGTTATTACTGCTCTCCGTAAAACAATATTATCTTCAGTATTAGGAGATGATACAAATAGTGCAGAAAGTTCAGATTTTGATGATCCTTATTTATTTATTAAAGAAAAACATGAGATTGCAGAAAAGAAAAAAAAAGAAAAAGAAATATGGAAACAAGCAATTCAGGCTGTTTCGACCATGATTCAGATGCTTCCTGTTGTGAGGAATACTCCTAGTGCTCCATCTATTCAAAGCTTTGTGAGTGAGTTGATGGATTTACGACAAACGTTGTTATCTTCTGTTACAACTATGCGTTTAATTGAACACAATGATCTGTTGCATAGTATTGACGGAATTGCAGATGTAAAAGCTGAAAATTGGAG
>JACKZZ010007744.1_pt1 | contig 25134 bp, 13 predicted proteins | sample 8027871 | NCBI WGS metagenome assembly JACKZZ01 (sample SAMN15724774, study PRJNA655200) | protist metagenome | isolation source: fluorescence activated cell sorting (FACS) single amplified genomes of... | place: USA: West Boothbay Harbor, Gulf of Maine | collected 2000-07-19 | reverse complement strand
TAAAATAAAGAAGCATTTCGTGTAACTACAGGCTAGTGAATATGCAACAAAGCAAAGAAAAAACCGACACAGGACAACTTTTCATCAACAACGCGAGAGCATATATACCAAAGGTTATACATTTTTTTAGTTGTGAATTTTCTTTCAACGTTGCCAGGATATTTTAACATACGTATTTACTTGTACATTCAAATATGGCTTTTATTAACCATGACGACGATGATATTTGGGGTGGAAAAACTGCTGGGGGAAAAGTTAGCAATAATGGTGGTGCGTATGGCCGGCATGGCTCTACTAGTGGTGCATATGGGAGGCACGGTACACCTTCACGTAGGCAAGGCGACGACTTATTAGCAGAGGCCGAAGAAGTATTTTCAGTAAAGAGTAACAATAGATTTGGTACTAGTGCCCGCGAACAGTTTCAAGAAAGGGAGAGGGAACGTGAAAAACGACGCACGACAAGGAGTTTAGGTGGGCCAGGGGTGAATCGCAGCGGAAAACCAACATTAAGTAGTGGGAGTACAAGTCCTATGAGAAACAATAAAACCAAAGACTTTTCAAGGCCAAGACAAAATTTAAGATTTAGTGCCGTTGGAAAAAATTCAAATGTTAACTTTGGCATGGACGACAACTTTTTGGATCCTTTTGATGATGATGATCTAGAAGAGGAAGAACTACCGTCAAAATCGTCATTAAGCATGGGAAATGGACGTTTACGGAATCGTGTAGATGTTGTTGCTGCGTCGATTGATAATAAAAATAAACACAGCTATGTTGATGAAGATTATGATGATGAGGATAGATGGAAAAATGGTTCAGAAAAAGTGAATGAACAGCTAAAGAAGAAAGCAGCAAGGGATCGAAATGATTTGTTTGACGATGATGATGATATGATAACTGGTTTTGATAATAATAATAACGATAGGAATAGTAGTAGACGTAGTCATTTAATTGACGAAGGCAAAATGGCAGATCAAGGTGGCAAGAAAAAGAATAAAAAGAAACCAATCCGTATGATCCATTCATCAGATGATGACGATGATGATGCCGGTGTTATGGTACAACGTAAAAAACCCAAGAATACACCGTCGAAAAAAAAGAAAAATAGTAGATTCAAAGAATCTAATCAAAAACGATTGACTGAGGAGGAAGATACTGACAATTTGAAATCTGCTGGTGGAAAAATGCAAGAAAGTAGCAAAAAAAAGAAAAAAAAGAAAGGGCCTAAACCACCGCCAGATTTTGACTCTGATGAAGATGAGGATGATATGTTTAAAATCGATGCAAATGCAATTGATCGACGAAAATTAACGAAGGAGGTAAGTTTTGTATTAACATATGCATTTAATATTATAAGAATGCATAATATATTCTGTTCTACAATATTTATATGCGTAGACTGTTTCTTTACCTGTGAGCACGACTAACAATTTGGCACAATATTTTGTAGGAACGACTAGAGCGAGCGCGACTTCGAGCTAGCAAACAATCCCCCAACCGTAAAGACAAGGCATCAAATAAATCGCGTACACCGACTAGGAGTAAGAAACCAAAACCACCAAATTTTGATGATGGTGACGATAATAATAATACAAATGCAGGACGTGATGTACAGCGCTCTCCAGATTTATCGGATTTAAAAACATTTGCAATGGTGCCTGCTAGAAGGCGGGATGGTGTTATACAGTGCTACATCGAAAGGGTCAAAACTAGGGGGATGAGAAGTTTTGGTCTTGCAACTGCTACGTATCATTTGTATTTAAAAGACAACGATACATTTTTAATGGCGGCAAAAAAACGTATGGCCAACAAAACTGCAAACTATTTAATTTCAATTGATAAAGACGATTTGAGTCGCAAGAGTGAAAATTATGTTGGAAAGTTACGCTCAAACTTTCTCGGAACCGAATTCAATGTGTATGATAATGGCATGAACCCAAACAGCGGTGACACAACTGCGGGTTCGAGCAAAGTTAGGGAAGAGCTGGGCATTGCATTATACGCTTCAAATTTACTTGGTTCAAGAGGACCAAGGAAAATGCGAGTTGCTATACCAGTTGTTGATGAGCGTACAAATAGACGTGTTGTTTTTCAACCAAAAGATGAACAAGATGGTATTTTACAAAAATTTAAAGATCGTGAATTGGATCAATTATTTTACATGATCAACAAACCTCCACGCTGGAATGACCAGGTAGGTGCATATGTTTTAAATTTCAATGGGAGAGTAACAATGGCATCAGTGAAAAATTTCCAGTTAATTAATCCTGAAGACCAAGAACGTGTAGTATTACAATTTGGTCGGGTTGCAAAAGATAAGTTTACAATGGATTTCCAGAGTCCATTATCTCCATTTCAGGCATTTGCTTTATGCTTAAGTAGTTTTGATAGTAAATTAGCATGCGAATAATTTTGTTGTAGTAATAATAGTTATGCGCGTATTTTAATTTGTTGTAATATATTCTTGTTTAAGATGTGAAAAGAGGTAAAACTTAAGCTTATCAATTTAGGTTATATAAGCTTATGCATACGAGTGTTTTTATCGTTAAATGCATTTTATGCATATAAGTTAACTTTCAATGCATTTTATATTTAAGTTAATCATATATTTATATAATTAATTCTTACTCATTAATGTACGGTATTTATGGATGCGCTGTATACACAAGATAATCTACAAATCGCGTCGTACCACTTATTATAGAAGACCAATAAGTTATGTAAGCGTATAAACCAAACATTCTGCATTAGTACGAAAAATTATTATTATTATTTTATTATAGTAGCAGCGGCACCATATTCCACGATATCATAGATTACAAAAGAATTTATTTGTAGCCTAACAACTACAAAAACTGCCCCTTTTTTTTTAAAATATTTTGGTGGTATTTATTAGTTAATTTAGTGGCCGGCGGCAAAAGCAAAAATAGCATCAAAACTACCAGGCCCACATCCCCATGTTTTATTACTTCTCCATACCTATTATTTTATGCTCTTCTTCTGGTGGCATTTATGTGGTCGTACTATTACTATACTACTACTACTAATAATAAAAAAATAATAATAATATAATAATAATAATAATAAAATAAAAATAATAATAAATTTAAATTATTTTTTTATTATTATTATTACCAGGTATTTATAATAATAATAATAATAATAAATAAAATAAATAAACACGAGACTCTCTCACGAAGTTAAAGACAAAGTTGAAACACTTCTGTATACCAACTCTCTTCCACACATCGCACCAAGGCACCACACAATAGGATACTTGATAAACAAATAATACAGCTTTAAAAAATATTATTGTAATTATGGACACAACCACGACGGCGACAACCACGACGGCGACAACCACGAGAGATACTCAAAATAGTTTAGCTTACTCATCTCCTTCTTTAAAAGTTAAGAAAGCGCCGTCTTTAAATTTTGCATCGGGTAACAATCTTCTATCAACCCCTCGTGATCGTTCCGGGTCCTTAATGGGGTCTAAGAAAACTCCACTTTCTTCACCCAATGGTATTACAAATGAAATAAATAATGAAAGTGCTGATCATTTTCAAGTCGCTGGAAAGCGCTACAAAAGAAAACGCCCAAGAGTCGACGATAACTCGTATCAAGCAGTCGTCAGTTCCTACCGCCAAAATCCAACGAAACACGCGCAAACAATCGAACAGAAAATGGCGTTGCTGGAAGCTAACTGTATTTGGCAAGGCGCAGAAGGGGGTAAAGGAAAAGGCGCGAACCCCAAAAAAGTGACTAGGTATTTAGAAATTTCAAAAGCACTTTCAAAACCATTGTATGTCGCAAGCCGTGCAATCGAAAAAAATGTAGCTTCTAACTCGTTGCTTGAAAACGAAAAAGCCCTTGAATTGTTGCACAATAGTAAATATAATGTAAATCGTGCCGCGTTTCAATTAGCTTCTACTGTTGGCGCGGGACAAGAACTGAGGTATTTGCGGAAAAACTTCGCAGAGGATGAAAGGACACGCCGTGGTGTACGTAGTGACATTGCAGCAAAGAAGCTGGATGGTGGCAAGAGTAGTAAGCATGGTAATAGTAGTAGGTCATCTAAAAGTGGGCTAAGCGATAAAGAAGTGAAGAAGTTATGGACTACATGGAATGCAAAGGCTAGAAACATACTAAATCGCAGCGATGACAGCAGTGGTCGCTTTTGTTTCAATACTTTAAAAAAATTATTGATGGAAGCAAAAAAATTGCCGCAAGTAACCTTAGTACCAGGGTCATCACAGGAAAGTTTTGTAAAAAGTGCAATTACACACCAAAGAAAAATACAAGATCGTATTTTGTTGGTTAATCAATGGACTGCAAACGCGCACGATATATTAGCTGGAATGAACAAGCATTTGTACAGCCTAGAGGAGCTGGAGAAATTATTGCATGATGCTAAATCATTAAAAGGTTTTTTAGAAGATACTAACCACGTTGATGATATTATACATGATATTAAGGAATGGGTATCTAGTTACAATACTATGATAAAGAAATCTATGAGCGGAAAATGCATAAGGATTGAAGTTTTTGAATCGCTACTGAAAAAAAGCCATAATTTCCCTGTCAAGGTCCCAGAGGTAGATGATTTAAGAATGCGGTTAAGTGAAGCTGTAGCTCAAGGCATGCGTATTAGGCGAATATTTCCAGAATTTTGGGAATTTCAGATTTCAAATAAACAGCGTCTTGCTGATGGGGCTAGTGCAAAACGAAAGCCGAGCGTGGAAGACGTAAAAGAATTAGTCGAGCAGGTTGAATCAATAGGAATCCAAACTGATGAATTGACTGTCGTAAAACATGCGCTTGCCTCGACTCAAGAATGGATTAAACGTGTAAATAATTTAAGAAGGGATAAACCAAATCAATCTGCTGAAACCAGTAACAAGGGAAACTTTTCTGGTAGTAGTAGTCATACTGGCGGCAGCAATGATAATTGTAATAATGATGGTTCGCCATTGGCACATGCTCCTCGTGGCTCTTTAAAAAGTTTTAGCGCCTTGCTACAAGAGTCAAAACATCTGCCTATTGATGTAAGTGCACACTCCACAAAATTGGCAAAGGCTTTAAGTGAAGCGACTATGTGGGTTAAAAAATTTAAAGCTGCATTGCCGAAACAAAATAAAACTCGGGGGGGGGAACAGAAAAAAGCAAAATTAGAAATGTTAACTACACTATTGGATGAAGCGGAGGATTTTTTAATGATGGATAGTAATAATAAAAATAAAAATGTCGTTGAGGACATACGTGAGCTTGTAGAAACAGCGAATGATTGGATTGAGGAAGCACAAGAGGCCATTGACAATAAAATAAGCACAATTGGTGATTTAAATAATTTATTTAAGCAGGGTAGCGATATCCCTGTTGAAATGGATCTATTGAAAGTTTTGGAAACAGAAATAAAACGTCGTAAGTGGACAGCAAAGGCTACAAAGAGTCTTACATCAAAACCGTTTGAGACGATTGAAAAGTTACAAGAATTATACGAAGAAATCCCAGCAATAAGATCTTTACTTCCAGAAAGCATGGTAGCAGAGGACTACTATATAGAGAAAGAAAAGGAGATGAGAAATACGTTAACTTATTGTTTCGAATGGGCCAAGCGCGCACGGCATGTTTTAAAATCACCAGGTAAAGGTGTACAAAGGAAAAAACAGGAAAAGGTAACTATCGAAGAAATATCAGAACTGATCGACCAAGGTAGTAATATTACGGTCAATCTTGACGACGATATACAAAAACTTCAAAAAATAAAAGCTGATTCTGTAGTATTACAAAATAGGGTAAACAAAATGGTAAAACATGTTGAGATGGTAAAAGCACATCGGTTATCACACCCTATTTTCCCATTAGATAGAATGCTCTCTTCCTCTACTGTAAATTCTGTTTCAGCCAATGGCACCGACAATACGCACGATAAATTTTCTGTTGTAATCGAGCTACGAGTGTTAGAAAAATTGCTGGAGGATGCAAGAAAAACACAAGTAAAAATTGTAAATACTCAGAAACTACTGTCTGAATTGGAAGTATCAAGTGACTGGTTTATACGTGCAAAAAATTGCTTGTCTAAGCAGCAGCGGAATAAATCTAAGCCTGGACGAAAACTGACAAAGAAAGAAATTTTGGACCTATGCCATGAAACCAATAATCTGGCAATTAATGTTTTTAACGAGTTGAAATCAATTACAAAAGAAATTGAAGTGGCGGAATTGATTATTAAAAGTGCCGATAAACTTATCATGAAAAGCGATAAAGATATGGAAGAAGTTTTAAATGAAGAATTTGGCAATGAACAAAATGCTACTGGTAGTAGCTCAAGTAATACTACGAATACTAACATTATAAGTGGAAAAATTGTCACTTTGGAGGAAGATTACTTAGAATTATTCCAAGAATCACTGGATGAAGCGAAGGCGAATGTTGCATATTTGACTCCTGAGGTGAAATTACTGACGTACCGTGTAAATGTTTTAAAATGGCTTCGTAGTGTCGCGCCATTAATCGAAAACGATAGTAGTGGGACAATTCAGGAGGTACATAGGGTTCTGAAGCGTTATGAAATTCTTAAAAAGGACGACGAAGAGCCTTTATACATCCCAGAAGTTTCCGAATCTAGTAAAGGATATGATGGATGGAGAATAATACGCCATGTCAAGACGGTCAAATTATTAACCGATAGATTATTACAATCGCAACTTGGGGCACAGGAGATTGATAATTTTTTTAAATTGAAAAATGGCGAGGCAAAACCTACCATGGAAAAGTTGGAACATTTGTTAAAAAAAGCTGCAGGTATACCATTTTTGGCAAAAGGCTCGTTGACACGTCTAAAAAGTGAAGCGAGGAAAGGAAAAAACTTGCAGGAAAAGATGGAACGAGCGATAAACGCAGAGAAATTAACACTGACTAAATTACGCGGTTTGTTGAAACAACATGAGAAAATCGCCGTATATTTACCATTGGTTAATAGAATCGATGTAGAAATCCAAAATGCATGGAATTGGGACCAATCAGTTCGCAATGCCGGTATAGAACAAGGAAATGCATCGATAGATCACTTACGGAAACTCCGGGATGACGGAATAAAAATTCGTGCTGTATTAGACCTAATGCCTATGTTAAATGAAATCGTCCAACCATGGTGTTTGTGTGGTAATACCACCGACGGACAAATGTTTGGTTGCGAAAAATGTGGTAATTGGTTTCATCCTGATTGTGCTGATGTTCCTACTGAGAATATTAACGATAATTTTGAATATTTTTGCCCGCGCTGTAGTCTCCGTTTATCCGTAATTGAAATTGTCCAAAATATTACCGATTCATTATCAATGTATCTAAATAGCAAGGAAACGAAAGCATTTAGCACATTACAGAAATCGAACACTACTTCTAATGGCGCAGCAACCATGAACATTGCGACTACTGACCAAGCCAATGACACCAAGGTGGATCACTTTCGCATCACCGGAATGGGAATTGTCTCTTATGAAGTGGAGAATTACTTTCATGAAAGATGCGAGGAACATTTTTCCATGGAAAAACAGTATGCTACCGAAAAGTTGTCTAATGAGGAATTTGTAAAATTCTTGGAGTTGGTTTCAATTGCTAGGGTAGAGTTTTTGAATATTTTACCTAGTGAAGAGTTCCGTTTTGATACGGAATATTATGACAGTGAAAAAAACGTATCCAATAATGATAATTTGAAAAAAGTTGCCATTCATGGAAAAATTGGTAATGGAAAACTTGAGGAATTGCTAATGGCGAACGCTAACTTATATGAACATTTAAGTCACCAAAGTAGTAGCATTAAAAATTTAATTATCACGGGAGTCGATCTCATTAAGTGGTGTTCTGAGTCGTTACAGAATTTAAAACCCACCGCACCACTTCACATGGACTTTTTATCGAAATGTAACAGAGTATACGAGTCTATTATAAAAAGAGAAGAAAAAATCAATTATTTTAGTAATCCATTTAAAAACGTATTCCAAAAATCAGATAGATATAAACGATCAATTCGCGGCTCAAACAATGCGATGGAAAAATGGTTCAACGAATGGGATGCGTGGCATGTGATGAGAAAAATTGATATCCATGGTAGAAATACGAAAATGGAAAGTAAGAGTACGGAAGTGAATACTGAACTAGAGACGCCAAAAACTGAAACTGGAAGTGACAAGTCTATGACACAAGGAAAAAGCAATAGCAGCAGCAATGGTTTTAGTAATGGTATATTTCCAACCTACAGTAATACAACAATTGCACCGAATGATGGCGTAACCATTTTACAAATAGAAGAAATACAAAAACCAGAGCCACCGCCAGCATACCCTGGTAAATTTTCTACTATAGAAAATTTAGTGAACAAACGGAGACATATTCCAGTGGTGCTGGGATTTGAATTCGAAAGGCTAGAAAAGAATATGCTTAAATTGAAGCAGTATTTGGAGTTGGACAAAGCAACTTACACTAGAAAACCACGGAGTAGAAAACGGAAAGCAAAGAAAGTGAATCATGCTGAAGATAAAAAAAAATCTAAAATATCAAATATGGAAAACGATAAAAATAAATTAAAACGTAAGCGAGAAAGCGGTGGAAAAAAAGACGGTAGAGGTAGACCTCGGAAAAATTCAGTAGGAAGCAAAGCTAGAGTTAACCCAGTAGGAAGGCCTCGGAAAAATTCAGCTAACAACACATCGAGTGTTAACCCAGTAGGAAGGCCTCGAAAAAACTCAGAAGCCAAGTTAAATAAAAACCCGCTTGGAAAATCAAAGAAAGATACATTAATCACACAAACAAACGAGCCAAAAGAGATTATTGGTAATCTCAGCACTGTAGTTGCGCCACAAAGCAGTGGAGGCATAATTGCGAAAATTGAGTAATTCTCTTAAAATAACTTAAGTATGTACCGAGTAACAAATTATCATATTAAATGATAAAATAAGATTTATAAAGTAATTTTTATCATAGTGTAATTAATTTATAAAATTGTGTTAAAGTGTAAGTTATAGTATATATATTTATATAATTAATTCTTACTCATATATATGTATATATATATATATTAAAATATATATAAATACCACATAGTAATATACTATTTTGGTTATTTTTGTCTTCCAGAGAGCTTTCTTGGAGTTTGGTACGAATGAATATTAACCCTAAAGACACAAGTTTACTATGGACGTAGATAATAGAGTATATGGCATCATTTACCGGGTATATAAACGGTGTATACGTATTTTTTTATAAATAGATGTTCAAATGGACAAAATCACATTATAATGCCAAAATAGCTTACAACTTATGAGTAAGAGCGCTTAGAGGCTCGCGTGTTGCAGAAACTTTCGGGGCACTTCTACCAACGCCACCAGCCGTACGTCTCTCATCGTCAACTTCTTCGTTACTCATGAAATATTTTCCATTTGCTAGCAATTTTAGCAATTGCAAAGAAACTCGAGCTTTTTTATTGCCCTTTTTAATTTTAGTTAGACGACTGTACATGGGGCTACTTAGTGCATCATACATCATTTCTGCAATCCCATTTTCTTTCAGCTCATCAATTTTTGATAGTTCTACTAATAAGTTACATGATGTGAGAAATTCAGCTTTTGTAATAATCTCTTCGTATTCTTTTGTGCAATCAAAATATATATATAAAGGTCTAGAAAATTTCAAGATATATGCTTGCACCCTACGATTTTTTATGTTCTTTTCTGTCAAGCCCTTGTTATATAAAAATTGGTGATAATTTACTTTGTTCGTTTCCAAATCCATTTCATCCCAATCTAAAATATCACTTCTATCCATTAACCATGGCACATGCAAACCAGTTTCTGCTTCCATGACATGTGCCCATTGTAATATTGTAACCATCCCAGTTTTTTTGTAATCTAGCTTGTGAAAACTATTTTCCAAATCCAATAAATGCTCTCTTACGGAGTTAGATAAACCGCGTAAGTAGTGATAATGTTTATCGCGTTTCCCACCTTCAACAGAGAAGCTACACGGATGGATTTGTAAACCGTTTTGTTCGATTAGTAAGTATCCACCTAGATTAGAATTATTGCCAAAGTAGGAAGACGCAGAAAATACTCGCTTTATATGTGGAGTATTGCCTTCATAACCGTTTTCTAATGGTGCACCCGATATAATTAATGTGTCCAACTTATTTTTTTCTAAAACATTTTTTACATGTTGTTTGTCGTATAATATACTGATACCACGAGCTTCATTAAAACTAACTATCGGTGATGTGCCAATCGTAGCTGACGCCGAATCATATAAATCACTCCATAATATATCCTGAACTATGCAATGATTTCTCTCTGCTTCTGACATTGCCATCAAATCAACATCAATTCCAATTTCCCGAAACTGGTCTCCAATATTTACTTCATTTGCACGATTGATTGCTTTTAAACTATCAATATCTACTCGCTCATCTCTCCAAACACCACTGTGGCAAATTAAACATGTTTCATAAAGTTTTATGCATAATGGTAAGTGCTGAAACAATTCATGCAAAGATACAAACAATTGATGCAAAATGGCTTGATTTTCGTTTGATGGTGTGTAAACAGAACATATTTCATGGACAAAACCGAACTTTAAGCTGTATGACGCATGTTCATGATTGCCGCGCAAAAAATACACAGAATCTGGTTCTGCTAGAGTCCACAACATAATCAGCGTGATACAGTATATGCTTTTTGGACCATAATTTATAATGTTTCCTGTAAATATATACGGTTTTGTTTTTGTTGGTGGCCCATTGTCATTAAGTATTTCAACTAAGTCTTCAAAGTGACCATGTAAATCTCCAACAATAACGTATAACGGAATCGATGCCCCTTTTTTTGGTAATTTAAGAAGAGTCTCCCGCCGTTGCACTATTTTGCTGTAGTCGTCTACTATTAGTAGAAAGTCATCTAGCTGTAAATAATTATGATCCTGGTTACTGTTATTAGTATTGTGAAATAAATTCAATACATTAGAAATGTTTTTTGTAGAATAGTCATTGTTGTCTTTGTTTTCACCTAGCTTTGGGAATGCATGATACTTAATGCTCATATCAACATTGTCGTTCATGCATAGGTTGTGTTGCTCAATTCTATTTGAATAAATTTTTTCATAAAATTTAGTGTATTTCGTGGCATGCCGTTCGAAAAAGAGTTCTAGCTGGTTTCTATTTCTCCAAGTTGCTTTTTGCGTTAATACTTTTTCAGCACTTTTTATTCTAGTAAATTTTTGGATTATTATACACGCCCTTCCCTCCTCAGTCTGGTTCCGCAAGTCTGCATCTAACTGTGTTTCCCATGTAACTTGTGTTTCTGTAGCTTCGATAGACTTTAAATGTTCTGTTGACAAAGAGTCTATATGTTGCAGTGCTTTCTGTGCTTCTAATATCATTGCTTCTGACTCCTCTCGATTCACTTCCCGCGGCATTGTATTACTTTCCGTGTCAAGGTGGTCTGTAGAAGTGTCTACGGTATTATTTGTACCTACATTTGTCTCGTGTTTCCTAATCCCAGTTATGTCGTTTCTAGTTTTCCTGCTTTTGGAAGCGCCACCACCCATATTACTTCTACGAGCGCAATGGGCAACAGCTTTATTCAATCGAAAATAGGTAATAACAAGAAAAAACATTAAGATGTTGCTTGGTGAAGGTGGGAAGTAAATAATAAAAACACTGCTGGTTATGGTTGATATGCTGTTTTTTATGAAGCAAGATGATAATAGCACAATAGTAGTAGATAATAATAATACCAGGTATTATAGTAGAAGAACGAAGAAAAAAAAATAATAATTATAATTATAATAAATAAATAATATAATAATAATAATAATAATAAAATATGGTAATACCTTTCTTCTCAAGCAACAACAATTTAATTTATACTCTACTTTAACTTACTATTATTGTTCAGTGTTAGATAACAAACCTGGCCTTGGCAAACCCACTCTCCTACCAGTATTATACGTGTATATCATTTTTGATTGGCAGCTGGCTGGGCTGGGCAGCTTAAGCTGCTAGTAATTACAATATTTTTTTAATTAGTTGTATTAGTACGCAGTATTATTTCATCGAATTATTGAAATTAGCTATCGTTATTGCTACTAGCACACTACGGACCCCTCGTATAAATTAGTTGCTGTTTGTCATGTAAGTGTTATATTTTACTTTACATTCTTAATTAACAAAGCACACTATTATACCTGGCACTGCTGATGACACAAATGGCTGTTGTTTATTGTACCACCACAGCAACTAAGCAAGGGACTACTTTATGGACAACTATTTCTCGATTATTTTACAATACCAGAAAAGTGCACAACTAACTTTAAGAATCATTACTAGAAAAGCGATACTATTGTTGGCATTTTCCTTCAATATCCATAATTACACGAGACTTGGGCATAGATATTACTGAAGATGAAGATAGTTACTACAATTGGTTTCGCTAGTAACATAGTGTGTCTTATCTCTTTGGTTACTGTGATGTATGTTTTTATTCCAGCTGTAAGCTCACAAACCACCACCCCAGCGCCAGTTGGAAAATGCGATTTACAAGCGTGGAACGACTATTTAAATCAAGAGTCGGCGAGGCGTTCTTGTTTTAGCCGTTGCGCAGATTATGGAGATATAGATAAGAACGGCATCCCTACAGGAGGCACAATATGTTCTACCAGTCAAGACTGCGAAGCGCTAGAACTAGAAGACATTGATTGCAAACCGAGAAAATTAGCGTTGCAAAATAAAAAACACATTTTTGAATTTGAAAAATGCTGTCGAAAGAATATGGTAGAACTGAAGCAATTGAAGTTTGGCCCACCCAGTAGATATGCAAAACATGGTGTCGCGTGTAGCTCTATGTGTTCTATTTATGACCAAATGACAATAACAAGGCGTAGAACGCTTTCTAAATGTCCCTGCGAGGAAGTTGGCTATTGTAAAAAATCGTCAATGTTTTGGTTATGTAAAGAACTTTGGGAGTGCTGGGGCGAAGGTGATGAAGATTATCAAATGTCTTATAATACGCATTTCTGTAATGCGTGTGGCTCAACCCAAAAAGATGAGTTAGAATTCTATGAAGAAATGGATTGTGGTCCTGGGGCCGTTTTGCATAAAACAAACCATACAGCAAGTATTGTACTCTCAGTTGCTGCCTTTTTATACAATTATCTACATTACACATGAAAAAAATATTTAAAAAAATATAAAAGATAAAACAAGTATTTTGATTTTCTTTTTATACATACAACTCGTACAGATATCTCCATATCTAGTGCGGAGAAACCAGGCGAAATTCTTTATCAATGTATATACACCAACAGTTACCAATGCACAACAGAAAAATACCTTAACCTCAAAAAAATTGTCCGATGTAGACAATATCGTGTGCTGCAGAGACCTATATTGCTAAATGTGGCGGTCGTTAACAACCACATTTTCATATATTATTAATCGCATACATATATATATAATATCATATATAAAATTTTATTAATTTACACACAATGTTAAAATATAATATTGATAAAATGCGTGTAATTTTGTTTTTAATAAATATTAAAAAAGCTTATTGATATAAAACTAGTTGATATTTAAAACAAACATTGTTTTTCCCAAATATACAGCGTTGTTCTTAAGTTTAATGCAACTAAACGCAAGCTGCAAAACATTAATGCGTATATTTTGGACAAACAGGACATTAGCATTACATATACTTTCCTCCTCTATTTCTGATAAACAACCCTGTAGCTTTTCATCAAATATTTTAAATATTTTATGTAAATAATACATATAAAGTAAAAAAATGTTGAAACCTTTATTTTACTAACCACGAGCAAAAAATGCAACAACTGCTATTAGCAAAATCAATGCAACTAAACCTAAAATCATAATGTTACCATCGTCCCCTCCAGAAGATACACCAGGCGCTGCATTTTGTGCCCAATCCCTTTTATTGTCTCTAACCCCATGGCGACGTCTTAATTCAGCAGCACTAAGTGACGAGTCAGATGCAGCACCACCGTAATTTTTAGCAGCATGTTGACTTGCAGACAAAGTATCCGACATATTGTATATAAGCGTATTATATATATGATATGAAAGAGAAAAAATACTTTTAATTTATAATTCAAAAGAATGGCAGAAAAAAACTTGCTTCCTAATATTTCTTACACATTGAGCCAGCAGATTATGTGTCGTTACTAGTAGCCCAGCGGCGATTTACGATTTACATTAGTAATTAATAATGATGTATTGTTATTTTTATATTATAGCCCTAGCCCTGCTGTTGTTTCAAATAATGAATGATGCTATTATTATTATTTATTATTATTATTATATCATGTGTAATAATATAATAATATTATTATATTATATATCGATAAATAAATAATACAGTATAGTAAAATAATTAGAGTAATATAACATCAAAAAAAAGGACGATATATATAAGCTAAAATAATTTAATAATAAATTATTAATAATTAATAATAATAATTTCAATAATAATTTTGTTGTTTATTATTTTAAAAAACGTGAAAGTAATGCGCCCCTTTATTGGTGCACAGAGCACTACCCTCATGCTGTTCCTATGCTATACATATTATTTCGATTACTATAAGAGATTATAATGATAATAAAGGATTGTAACTTTCTATTATAATTTAAATTATTATCATTCTGGCATTATAGTCGTCTAATAAAATAAATTATTACTATGGATTAACAATCTATTAAGTTTGGGATTTAGATGATTTAGCTATTTTATAATAATAGAAACAACCTGCATGACTCACATGCCACCCAGTAATAATAATAAATTAATAAAAAATTAATAAAATAATAATAATAATGTATAATAACTCTCGCACTCTCCTCTGCTTTGGCGGGCCTTCTTTTTTTTGCTTACTTTTATTTGTCATCCATATACATCGATATACAGATATTGACGGCGGTACTTTGATTTAGCTCTCTCTCTCTCACACAAAGAGCATATAAAGTTTACATAAATCAATCACAAGATATCATGGCAACGACACATTTGCCGCGCAGTAAAGTTGCTGTTACAGGTTCAGCTGAACAAACTGGACATTCGCTACACCATTCAATGTTACAAAATTTTTATAATATTATTTATTATAACCAAATTAAAATTGCTGTCAAAATGAATAAAATTGAAAACAATAACAATTATGAGAATGTATGGCTGTTAGATTCTATCATTGAGTATTGGGGCAAAAATAAAGGGCATTGGTTTAGTCATAAACGGATTGAACATTTCCCAATATCAACTGATACTTGTATAAAATATAAACCAACTGATATGGACATTAACGTAGCGTTATTGTTGCACTATGATCAAATTTATCGCCACCCTTGTAAAAAAATATCGGATGCCACATACCATAAAAAAGTAGCATATCGTTTTGCGACGCATATTGCACTTCATATTTTGCATAATACAAACGCGTACGAAGCGCTAGAGCCGTGGAAAAAAGTTTTTGTTTTATTAGCGATTCGGCATAATAAAAATCTAAAATTGAAAATGTTTGCGTTAACAAAATTATATTTACTTTTGGAGTCGGATCCAACCAACACTTTATATTTGCGATTTCTGAAAGCAACGATATTAGATATTAATGCATTCAAAGAAATTATTGGTTACAGAAATGCAGCTCCTGGCCAAAAAATGAATGCATCATCATCAAAAATAAATTCTAAAAGTGTTTTAGATACTGTAATTACACCGGATAAATATCCTGAAATTTTAGAAAAACCCAAGTATCGTATTTACACCGTAAATGAAAAAAATAAATTCATGAAAGCATTGAAAGCAGAATTTAAAAAAACGTTAAATGATTTAAATCCAAGAACGATCGTTAATAACAAAGTAGCAGTAAGTATATCCGGGGGTGTTGATTCTATGTTGGCCAGTTTGGTTATGAATGAAATTTGCAAAGAAAAAGACAATGATTATGAAATGATTTTGTTACACATATGCTATAACAATCGTTCTTGTGTATCAAAAGAAATTGCATTATTAAAATATTGGGCGCATAAATTGAACTGCAATTTATATATACGTTTTATAGATGAAATAAAACGTGACCGGAGTAGTGCATTTCGTGCAGTGTATGAAGATATTACCCGGCGTATACGATTTGCGTTTTATAAGCATTTTCAATGCCCAATTATTTTGGGTCACAATCAAAATGATTGCTATGAAAATATTTTTAGTAATCTAAGTAGAAACATACATTATGATGATTTAATAGCAATGAACAATATTAGCATTGAGGATGAAGATATACAGTTGGTGCGACCTATGTTAGAAATGAACAAAACTACGATATTTGCACACGCAGATGGGTTTGAAATACCACATTTAGTAGATTCAACCCCAGACTGGTCCGGCAGAGGCAAAATGAGAGATATATTAATTCCACAAATAAATAAATTTGATCCGAAAATATTAAAAGGCTTGCATGCATATGTTCAGTATACAAAAATGCTAAGCAGCCAATGGTATGATTTTTTTGAAACTTGGTACAATTCTGGTGGATGTACTTTGACGCACAGTGTTGATAATAACAATGACGCTGCAAAGAGTAACAATGTGAAAAAGAAAATTATACAAATATCAATTGAGAAAAATAACTTTTTTGAAAGAAATTTCAATAACGTAGAGTTTTGGATACGCATTTGGTTTAAAAGTGAAATGATTACAAGGCCGTCAAACAAAAGCTTTAAGAATCTAATTTTGTGTATTAACAATCAAAGGTATGAACGCATGAGTTTAAATGGTTTGTATGATGCTATCAATACCAAAGATTGTGTTATTATTATTGATAAAAAAATGATAATAAAAAGTTCATCGTTGCCACCAAATAGCTCAACAGTTGGTCATAAAATCTTGTTGAAATACCAAAAAGGCCGTGTTTTTAAAAAACAAAAGCTTTGAAGTTCTAGCCTTGGTGATGTAAAAAGGAATCTCTCTCTGTAATATTTAATTTTTATATTATTAATAGTATACATAATATGAATATTATTTACAGCAGGGTATAAAATTTTATAAACTTATTTATTATATATTTTATTACTACTATATTTTAGTATACGAACAAGTACATGACGTAATAATGCTATAATAATGCTGCAGTCAGAATTACTAATGTCAATACAAAGTAAAAGTCAAAAACACCAATTAAAATACTTATTATTATTTAATAAACAACTATAGCTATCAACTAACTTTTATAACTGACGGGCCACGGTAGGGATTAGTAGTGTAACAGAAAGTTGATTATTATTTTATAGCTTTGTTGAGTAATAATAATTTTTAATAATAATACTACAGTATTTTATAGCAAAAAAAATTATTTAATAAAATAATAATGAGATTATATATATATACTATAAAAATTATATTATTATACATACTGGTAGCAGCAGCATTATTATTGCATCCCAACTAATTCTGCTATTAGATTACTACAATCGGAATGGACGTTACGAAGTGTATATACGTACAATTATCACGAAACGAAGGATGCAACCGTTGTAGATATCTTATTGCCCAAGACACTTGCTTTACACCTTGAACACCATGTCGTCAAATCTACAACAAAATCCATTTGTATCGAAACTAAATACGGATCCCACTTTACCAGTATTTGGTGTTCAGATAAACAATAGTAATAACCGAGCTAGTAAAAAAGAAGTTGCTCGCAATCCATCGCGTCCAAAATCTTCGTCCAGTATCATGAAGCCGAACAACCACAGAGGCAAAAAATTGAGTTTTAAAACTTTTACGCGCGCAAGGCAAAATGATCGTTTTAATAACATTCCCAATACCCGTATCAGTAGCAAAGTCACAAACAAAACAAGTAACAAATCTCCCGCAACAGCACAATTCCAACTCGCAAGAACAAGACCTTTATCAGCCAACAACGTGCGTGAACTTGCAAAAGCAAGCACAACTATACAAAATCAAATACATAAACCGATAAAAAATTTATTTAACGAACCTGCCACTATTAATTTAACCGACCAACAAAAACACCACCAATCCACCGTTGGAGTTGGAAACGAACGCTGGGTTTCAGTTGCTACTAAAAATGTCATGAATGAATATAAAAAAATGGATGAAGACAAAGCCGCAGAAATATGGTTGGCCAATAAAGCAATAACTGATATCAAACCAGTCCAAAAGGAAACAACACAAAGAATTAAAAGCCAACCAGAAACATACGATGTACAATTTTTAAATAGGATAGGTTTAGATCGCAAATGTTTGCGCAAAGCAGGGTTGTCAAACAAGACTATTGATCGTGTATATCGTGCCCTGTTTGTATATAGTTTTGGTTTCCATGAAATGTTAGATGAAGTCAGTAATAACTGTGCAAATAATGTAAACGGAGGTAGTGGTAAATTAGTCGCAAAAATATGGGAAGTATTCAACGCGCTTTTAGAAAAATGTGAAAACGATGGCTATAAAACAATGATTGCATCGTTGCAACAAGATTACATTCATCAGCGTGAAACAATTGTGAAATCATACGAACGACGCCTGATAGATGCGGGTGTTATTCGAGATAAAATATTATCAGATTTACAAATACGCACAGACGAACGTGACAATGCACATAAAATATTGGCACAAAAAATAAATTCAAATGCCAATTTAATGGATATTATATCAGGTCATTTAAGTACAATTGCTAATGCGGAAGCTGAATTAGTTGCAGCCAAAGATGAAATGCTAAACGCGAGAAAACGCGAAAGACAAGCAACTGGGGAGTTGCGTAAAAGTGAAAACGTTATATTAAAGTTACGACAAGATATAACAGATGAAGAGATGAAACGCGCCGACATCAGTGGACAATTGAGAGAATACAAAAGTATAAAAGACGATGCTTTGCGAAAGGAAAAAAATGCTACGACAATGATGAATAAATTAGAGATGGAAATTGGTACAATACAATCGATAAAAAACGAATTAAGGAAAGAACTAGATCGGGAAATACGCAGTAGGGCAACAGAGGCACAACGAGCGGAAGCATTAGAGCGAAATGTATTGTTATTACAATCGCATTTACAAAGAACAAACAAAGATATTACAACATTAGAAGAACGTATAAAGAAAAAAAATATTGAAATTAAAATAAAAAATAACAAAATTGACCAACTATACGAAAAAATTACAAATGTTGATCAAGCGAAGAAAAAAGCCGAAGAAAATTTGTCAGACGTAACAACGAAATTTAACACTCTGTTCAACGCAAATGAGAAATTGAAACATGAAAAAGATACCGTGTCAGAAAGATTGAACCAGTTAATCGCAAAAGAAATAAATCTTCGAAAATCACTGAGTGACATGGATAATATAAAAGACCAATTAAAAAACGAAACAAATTCTGTAAAATTAATGTACGAAAACACAGTATTAGAATTAAGAGAAACTAATTCAAATTTTAGCAAAACAAAATATGACAATATGAAGTTAGGCAAAACATTAGATACAGCTAATAATAAAATAAAAGCATTAAAGGACACAATAACAAACAACAAGAAAGAAAGAAATGATTTGAAGTTGCATATTGATGATTTACAAAATACTATTAAAGCAAATGGACGAAAGTATGAAGAGTTGCAAAATATTTGTTACAAGCAGTTACATGACATGGGCCAAAAAATGATAAGTAACATGGAAAAGGTGAAAGAAGCAACTACACTAAATGCTAACACAATGCCGCAAATAAAAGAAATGAAAAATACAATAATCAAATTGAAAAAAAAGAACGAAGGTCTGAATGCACAAAATAATAGTTTGAAAAATTCACTTGATGCGGAACAATTTAAATCCCTTTCATTCATGAAAATAATCTCATTGCAACAAGATCTAGCAATGGTAATTGATACATCAATGAGACAACAAAAACAAGACATGGAATATATTCAAACCCTGTGCGATGAGACACCATGGGGTTCAATTCTTAATTCGCCATCAAACCGTGAGGGTACTGGATATGATGTTTCAACCGTGTCTGCCATTTGGGTATCGTCAATAGTATCAAATGCTTTAAGAAAAATAGTCAAGCAGTACAATTTTAATTATGGCATTAATGAAGAAGAAGACGAACAGCTGGAAAAAATAGGCATAGAGAATAGCAATAATAGCACAGATGATGAAAACAACAAGTGTAATATTGAAATAGTAAATGCATTAACAAATATAGAGAATATGAAACAAAATATTGTAAAAAAATCAACGAAGCAATTCCGTGTTCATGAAATAAATAAAGAGATGATAAATACTGTAAAAGCAAAAATTACGAAGATTCAGGATATTTTTTATCATCGCTTACATCGCGACAATAATATTGTGAAAAAGGATAGGAAAAGAAAAATAAGAGAAGATGGTTTGTAAATGTATTAGTATTAATATAGTATATTCAACACAACCAGCAGCATTATTAAACGCCATAACTTCAATAACTTGAGTTATTTTCATTTTACCTTAAACATTTGTATTGTTTTTTTTCGATTTCGATTTAGATTTAGATTTAGATTTTCAATTTAGATTAATGAAAAAATTAAATGAATTAAAGTTAAAATCTAGAAACAGTATAAAAAAAAAATAATTAATAATAGTAGTATAATAGTACAACTGACAACTGATCATTATTATTATTTATATTATTTAATTATTCCATAATTATTATTAATAATTATTATTATTATATATAGTAGTGCTATAATATAATAGAAAAAAAAAATTTATATTAATAATACCTGGTACCTGGTAATATAAATAATAATATAAAAAATAATAATAAATTATAATAATAATAATAATAAATATAATAATAATAATAATAAATAATATGATGTGTTAGTGTGTAGTTTTTGGAAGTGCCACATTGATTGGTCTACGTGACATTAAATTTTTATGTGATAAGCCAAATCAAATTAGACACTGGACGCAATTAAATCACTACTAGATAGGCGTCAAAAATGCCTGAAAAATATTATTGTGATTTTTGTGATATGTATTTGATGAAATCTTCGCAGGGATCCAGGAAACAACACTTGCAAGGATATAAACATCGGGATAATGTAATAGCGTGGTATGGACAATATATGCCAAACTTTATGAATTCACAAGAGGGTTTTGCTTGGCATTCTTGGTTCGGTGCAAATAGTATGGGGCAAGAATTGCAGTTTCCGCCTTTAAAAGATGGGTGGGTTATGAAAAAAGATATGTCGCAAGGTGGTCGTCCATATTTTTATAACGAAAATTTAAATATAACACAGTGGGTGTATCCCCATTAAGGTGCTTCATCGAGGCAGCGTGATCTAGATCGTTTAGAAGCTACTAGAATACTCCGTAACACCTGAAGCCTAAGGAGATTTTTGGGTGTCAAAAAAGTAGAGTAAAGTGTAAAATGAATTTAGCATATAATGGTTTTAACTTACACACACTAATTTAAAAAATATTCAATTCACAGTTGTACCCGCACACCCTTCTTTATCTTTTTTTCTTCTTTCCACTATTATTTTTCCTATTCTTTTTACTTCCTTGTTTCTTCCCTTTGCTTATTTTTTTTGACATTTTCGCAGCTGCTGATGTATTGATTTGTACATCACTCAACATCGCAGCAATCGCTTCAGCGTCGGATATTGTCCGTATTAATTCTTTTTCCCGTTTTGTTGTTCCTTCCTTAACATTTTGCAAGAAATGTTGTAAGACGGCTTTGCAAGATCTACCACGCTTTTGCGAACCTGGTGTTAATTTCACTTTGTATTTGTATTTGTTCATAGTCGAATATGGCCCGCTGACTGGTAAGCAGAATAAAATAGTATCTTCTGATCTGGGCAATGCGGTTAATGCCCTAAGTTGAACATCTGGCAATTCTAATGGTATATTGTCATCCACTTTTCCTTGTTGTGATTGTTTTAGATTACTACTATGCCCTCTGTTCGATCTGCTATTTTTGTTCTGTTTTCCAGTTCTCAAATTAGTATTGCTCTTTTCATCACGCTCGGTATTACGGGCTTCAGCCTCTATACAAATGGGCTCAGGCATTGGGTTCCCTAAGGCCTTCATACGAATTCGTCGTTCTTCATCGTCTTGGTCTTTATACTTTTTTTTAATTTTTTTCAGTTTACCCTTTTTTCCACGCGGTATCGATTTAACCTTTTCTTTTTTTTTGGTTGTAGTAATATTACTTTTCTTTTCCTTTAGACTATCGAGTAGATGGTCACCATCGTCGTCGCCTTCATCATCATCAGCAACATTGACCGTTTTCTTCTCTTTTCGTTGCCCGCGTAAAACTTTACGTTGATACCTTGATATCCCCGGTTTATGATTTAAAATTTCGTTTACAATATTACTCGTTGTATTTGCCTCGTAATCCATATCATTAGTCTCAACGCCATCGAGATCATCACCTACATCCAATTGAATATCTTTTATGTCGCTACTCGTGTTGTTACTTTCATGAGTAGACTCAATACCAACACTTTCATTGTATGCATTTTCAGCAGCCATCTCGATCGCATTTTGTTCCTCTTGCTGTTTTCGTAACAATTTTCGCTCAAACCTACGTAACTTTTCAGCGTGGTCTTCCTCGTTCGTATCCCCATCTGTTTTGTTCTTTTTCCCGCGTACGTCAATGTTTGCGTCATTTTCTATACCATCGACTGATCCGCGCACTATTCTTTCGTTTAGATGATGTTTTATATCTTCTTCGGCAACACAAAATAATAAACCAAAACCAACTTCCAAACGGGATGGTCTTAGGAAATTCTTTTTACCACGTATCATAAAACTACCAGTAGTTAAATACTCACCGCTAGGTGCAGTCTTAGAAACTTGGTTATGATATACCCACCATGCACTGGTGACGGTCCTACTTTTCCAAGCCGAGCTGCGGCACATACACATATGCCCGGCTTCATTTAATGTCAGCGGTGGAATGTCTTTCTTCAAATCATTATTTCGCACGATACACGAACTAGCACCATGTACATCGGCATGCACATATACATCACCTTTCCTCATATATCGTTTTACTAATTGTTCGTTTTGTTGCATGTCGCGCCCTAGAACAACTAAAAAGTTTTCACTTGAAATGAACCAATCAAATTTTTCAAACCAATAAACTTTACGTGCTTGCCTTATGATAGTGGATTCCAACTTATTTTTTGCCCGTGTCATTTCCTTTTGTATGTTTTCTTCCGCATTAGATAAAAAAGCTTCCGCCGCTTCTTTTGTTTTCATGACTTTTTTATTTAACTGCTTCTTCGTTTGGTAATACTTTCGCGCATTTTGATACGCGGTCATCGATACATCAATATCCACACGAATCATTTTTACATTGCCATCATCATCCCAGCCAGGCAAACATAAAACAATTGTGTTTGAATCTAATTTTAATTGTACAATTAATGACGCAATTGGGTTATTACGTGATTTCTCGAAATCCACTAGCTCTTTCAGTTCATCCCAGTCAATGCCATTGGCAATAGCGGAATTTACAACTAAGCGAGCTTTGTCGATGTTATCGCAATTGGCTTCAATTGCTTGGGCTTTTTCGATTGAGGAAATTTCTTGTATCTTTAAACTTTCAATTCTATCTTCTTGCTCCCTCTTCATTTTTATTAATTTAGACTTTGCTGCGGCTTCAATAATATTATGTCTTTTCGCTGCTTTTTGGGCCTCGCTTTTGCTATAAAATTCATCTACTGCAGAGACAAAGGACGGGAATACTTTATATTTCTTTTTAGTATGCTGTTTTAGCAAGACTGGCAAGAATTCATCATATATTTCAATATTAGTACCCGCTTCATTGTTTCCTATCATTCCTACAGATTCTCCAATATTCATAGCATTGTCTGTGCTTTTCAATGTATGATATGTTATGTATGCCGGCATAATGGTGTTGTTTTTATTGCCCTTATCGTTTTTCTCTTTTTTTGAATCACTGGAAGATGGCGATAAATTTACCTGTTTTAATGGGGGTTCTTGCTTTACAGTTTGTAACAATGATGGTATTGAATAAAATTCGTCAATTATTTTCTTTGTATCTTCAAGGTTTAAACCTTCCCACTCTTGTGTAATAGGCATGCGACCATCAACAGATGCATTTAGGAGGCAATGTTCGATTATAGCTGGACCATATTTAGCAACGTTCAATGGGCATGAGGTATCACTACGATTTAAAATGATTTGTAACAACGAAATTTTACTTGCCCCCCTTTTTTTGCGCTTATTCTGTTTCATGGTACTTTTATTCCCATCGTGTTTTTCATTCTGCGGCCATTTGTTTTTTCTTTCATCTTCTTCTTTTTTATCCTCCTCACTATGACCTAGATAATGTGTTTCCAAATATTACACGTAATTTTTCTGAATCGTGGCAAGCATTTTCTTACATCAGTGATGTACCACATTTTAGTATAATGCAACGAGGATTAAATAGGGTATTAGGCCCGGTAGCAATGTGGGCAGCACAAGGTAAAATTAAGAAGAAATACGGAATTGAAGATGAACGCGAAGCATTATTTGATGCATTGAATGTTTGGGTAAATGAAATTGGCGATAAAAATGACTTTCATGGAGGTAACCAACCAGATATAGCAGATATTTATACATTCGGAACGATTCGAGCATTAGAAGGCATGGATACCTATAATGAAATATTAGAAAAAAATGAGAGGTTGAGACAATGGTATGAAAGGATGGTAAATATGATAGGTAGTAGTAGTTGTATTGAATGGAAATAATCAACTTATCTGTCTGCATTTTGTTTTTCATTGCTTCGTATAAATTATTTTGTTTGAATATTTTCCACCAGAAGGTATATGTGCATATTACTAGAATAATTATATCGTGTAACTTATGATAACTGAAGTTATCATATCAGAATATATATGATATAGTTAAATACAAAAAATACAAAAAAATACAAAACTTTTTTTTTGTATTTTTTGTGTGATATTTATATTTTTTATTGTGTTAAAGTGTAAAGTTATATAATTTTAGATCCCGTGATGAATACTATGCTCAATACTCAGTCCCAAGAATATTACTCTGTACTCTG
>JACKZZ010009958.1_pt1 | contig 25141 bp, 13 predicted proteins | sample 8027871 | NCBI WGS metagenome assembly JACKZZ01 (sample SAMN15724774, study PRJNA655200) | protist metagenome | isolation source: fluorescence activated cell sorting (FACS) single amplified genomes of... | place: USA: West Boothbay Harbor, Gulf of Maine | collected 2000-07-19 | reverse complement strand
GTTACGAGTTTGGGGATTCGGACGGTTTGTCGCTGCTGGGTACGCTGGTTCGGGCGCCGCTGCGGACGAGCAAGCACGCCTCCGAGATTTCGCAATTCGAGCTCACCTCGGAAAAGTGGCAGCAGCTGGTGCGGGGGTTCGAGGGGCGGGCGCATCTCCACCTCTTATTTCTCGAGCATGTTAGAGAGATCCAAGTGGTCGAGGTCACAGACGAGGGCAGGAGAGTACTACTGTCCAGGACCAGGACCGAGAAAGGTCCGGCGTCGGAAGATCATACCCACGCTTCTGATGATGACGTGGAAACCGTGCGGATCGAGGATTCCGGGGCTAAATCGTCCACGAAGGAACCTTCCACGGAGGCTCCCCCGAGCTTCGCGGAGTCTGCGAAATCCCAGGCGAAGCATTGGGAATATTCGCTGGCCCGTCACGGCCAGGCTGCTGTGGCGTGCCGGAGTTTTGCGGCGGATGGACCAAATTCCGAGATCGTTAATCGTCCGTTCCCGAACAACGAGAAGGCCCAGATGTTCTGCCGGCTGCCCCTGGACGGCCTCCCGAGTCCGTGCGCGGGGGTGCACATCAGCGGTCTGTTTGCGACCACCCACGACCGGCGCGCGCTTCTCTTGGACGAGACCAACGAACCAGAACTCGCCCGTCTGGCGCAACAGAACAAGCTTCTTCTGCAGCAAGGCGGGGAGGCTCTGGCCCTACTCCTGGAGAGGACGGTGAGTCGGGAACTCGTTCGGGAGAGGGGGGGTCTTGGAGAGGGGGAGGAGGCGATTCCGACCGCGGGACGCACTCTTCATCTTTTTCCGGCTCCGGGAGTGGCCAAGTACGCCAAGGCGTTTTCCGAGCACTTTTACGGTTCGATTGTGCCCTCCCGCCCGGGTATTCATCGCAGCCTTTACGGAAAACAGATGCAGACGCTGCAGCCGAGAATTCTGGCCGACATCGTCTCCAGCGCCTTCCAGCCTGCGGACCTGCCGACTAAGCACCGGGAGCTCGTCCCGATCTGGCGCCGCCTCGCCTGCCCGGTAATCGGCCTCACCCAAGAGATTGTGGGCCACTACTGCGAGATGTCGAAGGAGCACTTCGCGGTTGACGTTTTATCTCCTGAGACGGTGCTACAGTGGCTGAGGGAATCCGGGACGGCGGTGGAGTGGGAGGACGCCCGCGCACTGCTCGAATTTTGTGCGCGCGATGCGGAGTGCGCGAAGAAGCTGGTCGGATGCGGACTGCGCGCGTTGAACCGGATTCCGATAGGGGTGAGCGGAGAGTTGGTTCCTTCAGCGGGGGAGGCTGTCACTTTTTTTGCGGACCCGGAGGAGCTGGAGCAGAACCGGTCAATCTGCCCCGTCACCGACGATGAGCACAAGTTCACGCGGAATTTCGCGTCTCCGCATTCTCTTATCCGGCTGGACTACCCGGTTGCTCAGATCCTGGTCGACGTTGGTCTGGCCGAGCGGCTGTCGATTTCGGGCGTCCACCTGCTGATGACCACGGCGAATCCCGCCCCTGTGGCCACCGCCGGGTACATCCAGGCGTTCTGGGCCTGGCTGGCGCGGCACCGGCCGAACCACGCGATGGACTCTTCCGGGGAAGGGGACGGTCAACTCAGCCTCCTCAACGAACTACCGCTACTGCTCGTGGAGGCCGAGGATTGCCAGGAGGTTAGGGCGCACACCTACGGTGGCATGTCCACGACAAAGACAGTCGAGTTTGGAGCCCGGTTTCGCTGCGTCGCTCGCAGCACCACTTCCAATGGTTCGGGACCTGGTGAATCCGCGGGGGATCGCATTTCCGGCTTTACCAACGTCCTGCAAAAGTGCGGCGTGTTGATTGCCGATGACATTGTTGGGGTCTCCCACTTCGTTAGAGATGATTCCCCTGCTGGGGTCACGCGCGCTCTGCACCACGCGCTCACCTCGGAAAGTAGCGGAGTAGACCTCGGTTCTCTCACTGAGAACTGGACCCGCGAGGAGAATCAAGAGTGGCGCTCTCTCCTGGTTCACATTTCTTACGCCGACTGTAGGGCCGAGCGCGACTTCCTCTGCAGAAACCTGCCTCTGTTCAAGATCTGGGGGAGCGCCGGTCCTCTGAGTCCCGTCACGGCTTCTCTGCGGCTCTTCCCGGTCTCCTGCCCGGGAAAAATCAAGGAATTGTGTGAGACCCTCGGAGGCGTGCTGGCGTCCGATTTCCCGCTCCTGGACGAAACCCGCGATACTTCCATCTACCACTTCCTCTACACGAACCTGAAGGTCCCGGTCGTCCCGGTTTCCGCGCTGGTCCGCGACTTCGTGTTTCCGAATTTATCGCGTTTCCCCGAGGACACGCGGCGGGACCTGATTTTCCTCATCACCACCCTCGACCTGAGCAGCGAGGGCACCGCCTCGGTGGGGAGTATTATCAACGAGTTTTGCTTCCTCCCGGCCGAAAACGGACAGCTTCTGCGACCCCAGGACTGCCTCGACACGGAGGAGCTGAAACTGTTTTTCCCGAAACACACCTTCAAGAACGCGCTCTCCGCGGCCTGGCTGGAGAAGTTCAACGAGAGAGTTGGGGTAGAGGGGCAGACTAAAACCAACCTGCTGGAGGAGCTGCGGCGGGTCACGAAGTTGCGGCGCCGGCTCAACGCGAACGAGATCCTGGAGGTGGCCCGGGCTGTGGAGGCGGGATGCTCCGGGTCGAAGGAGCTGGGGAGGCAGTTGCTCCACTACCTGCTGTTTCTCGCCGCACAGAAGGTCGTTGGCGGCGAAAACGACGGGGCTAGCACCGAGGGCGACAATCCCCAGAGCCCGAGAAACGCCGAAGACCGTCTCGACTTCTCTGGCTTGGTGGGCAACGAGGATGCTTCTCAGTCTACTGCTCCGTCTGTTTTCGAGTCTCTTCGCGGAATCCGCTGGCTCCCCGCCGCAGGCCGCCCCCAGGACCACTGTAAGTGGCCGTGGGGCGGTGACGAGGTGGGGCTGATCCGCACCTCCGAGCACGCCTGCTGGAACAACGATTTCCGCCCCCTCGTGGGCTACACGGCGCCCGTCGTCCGCTTCGACTTCGACGCGATCCCGCCCGCGAAGACGGACCGCGGAACCCTCCTGGACGGACCGTTAGGTCTGCGCGAAAAGAGGGAGGACCTCGGCCCGAGCGCGAAGCAGCGGCGCGCCGAGGCGGTCGCGCTGGTCGAAAAACAACTTCGTTTTAAGACTGAGGACGAGATCACCGACACCGTTCTCGAGGAGAATCTGGCGAAACTCGTGGAATTCGTGGGGCAGACGAAGGCTCAGAAGGGGTCTGAGAAGTCTGGGAAGAGCGGGGGGAGTGGGAATAGTGCCGGGCGAGCACCCTCTGACAATGAGGGCTTTGCCGACGCCGACGAGGGCATGCAGCTGCTACGCATCAGCCGGATCTACGAGCGGCTGGCGGAGCCGCCCTCGGGGCTGGAGCGGTGGATCTGGATCGAGAAAGCGCAGGACTTCTTTTCGCTGAAGGACGTGGTGAAGGACCCCAAAGCGGACAGCCTGTCGCCGTTCCTACAACAGCTGGACGAGCGGTGGTGGGGCGGTATGGGCAATTATAAGGACGATAAATATCCGGTTTTCAAGGAAGTGAAGAAAAAAATCGACGCGGACACCCTCCTAGACGTCCTGAGAAAGCTCGAGAAACAGCAGCTGGAGGACGCAGAGCAGGGTTTTACTCTGGAGAAAACTGTTCTTGCGGAGCGCCGGGAGAGGCGGGTGACGGTCTGTCTGCAGGCGCTGAAGTTTATTCGGGATCTAATCGCCCTTGAGGTTCGGGTTGCGGAAGGGATTGAGCCAATGGAGGTCGAGGCGCGGGCTCTCGTTCGCAAGCTCCTCGGCGCGGATGAGCTGCTGGTTCCGACGAAGGCCGGAGAGTTAATGCACCCGCAGCGGGTTTTCTACCCGGACATGCCCGAGGGAACCCCGAAGGTCAACGGCATGGAGCCGGCGCATCCGGACGTTTCCGCCGCGCTGGCCGCCTTTTTCAGCGTTCGTAAGCTCAGCGAACTCTACTGCGAGCGGTATCGGATGCCCGGGGGGAGTGGGCGAAACCCTTTTTCCAACAGTCAGGAGCTTGTGAAATCGATTTCCGATGCGCTGAAGCGTTTTCACGACGGGGAGCTGGACTGCGTGCGGGAGTGGCTCTGTGTGGCGGACGATCTGGGCGCCTCGGAGTGCCGCCTGCACGCGGACTGGCGCGTCTTCGAGGGCAAATCTCTGCTGACGCCGAGCCTGTGCGAGGCGCAGGGGGAGGCTCTCTGGCTGTGGTTCGACCGCGAACTGCCCGAGGCCACGTGGCAGGCGCTGCTGGATCCAAAGGCGCTGGCGGAGCGGTTCACCTGGCTCTTCTTTTTCTCGGACTGCCCTGTGGTGGGCAGCGGGGAGTCGGTCTGCTTTCTGGACCCCACCGGCAAGAAACTGCTGCCCACCGGGAGCGGTGAGTCCCACGCCATGCGCCTCCGCCTCAGCGGGGAGGAAGGGCGGGTGGAGAAGCTGTGGCCGGACCAGTTTCGGCCGTTCACCGAATCGCCCAGTTACCGGCTGGGAGAGCGCGTTAACGGGACCGTGATCAGGCTGCCGCTGCGGCGGGGAAGTGGGATGCTGGAGAACTCGGTCTACGGAGGGTATCATACGATGGATCGCAGACACTGGGAGTACGTGTTTGCTGCGAAACTCCATAAGGGTTTGCGCGTAGCGGGGGTGTTTCTGAAGAGTACGCGTCTGCTCGAGACCTCGCAGTGGGAGCACGGTAGTGTTGGTGACGGGGACGGTCCGGGGGAAGCGGTTACGCTTGTCCGCAACAGGTACACGATCAACATCGCGGAATCGGAGCTTCGGGGCCAGAGCGAGTCGAGTGCTCTCGTGAGCAGCGTGATTCAGGCCGGCGGAAGGTCTCCGGGTGGAGGCCAGAGCGCGATTCCCGCGGTGGCACTCACTCAGCGGACTGTCTCCCGCGAATGGACTCAGGAAGAGCGGGTGTCAGGCTCAAGCGGGGGAAAAACGGCCGAGAAAAAGGAGAGCAGCTGCACCTGGTGCGTGGCCTCCGTCGACGGGGAGGTGTCAGCTGCGATTCCCATTTGGCTCGGCTCAACCCCTCTTCACGAGGAGAGTCTTTTCGGAAAGGACTGCAAGAGCCACCTCTGCCAGTTCTTCCGTGACCCCGGCTTGAGCTTCGACTCGGAGCTGCCGTCTCTGCAGGGAAAGCTCCATCTTCACATGCGTCACCGGAACCAGATTAGCGGCGGCGGAGACACCCAGAGTCCAAGGAGAAACGCGGGACAAGATGCTGAGAACTGGTTCCGGGGGTCGTTTGCAGTTGGAATCCTCTGGGCGTATCTGACGAATCATCTGGACCACACCAACGGCATTCTCACCCCCGCTCTGAGCGACCTCGGCGAGCGCAACTTCCAGGCCAGGAGCTGGTTTGATCCGCACAGGGCCGCCGCTTCCTCGCTGCATCATCTCAGCGGCCTCTTCTCCTCGGCCACTCAGCCGTGCGCGGCGTTCGCGAAGCTGGACTTCACGGTTGTGGGCCGGCTCCTGCTGGACGGCGTCTCCATCGCGGGCACGGCGCTGAAGGCGCACAAGGAGCTCGAGAAAACCGCCGAGTCCGAGCCCTTTCTAGGGCCGGAGTTCGCCGACATGCACCGCTGGCTCGTGACCCACGTGCGGACCATCCGGCTGCCGCTCTGGTTCCAGGCCGTGGTGCGCGCCTCCGTCGGCGTTTCTGCAGCCGAGGAGGGCGGAAATCAGCGGACCTCTCCCTGCAGCCTCCCTCGCGTGACGTGGAAGGACGTGGCGGCGGTTCTGTCGGGGATTCCGCCGGGACAGTGTTCCGCGGCGGTGGCCGAAAAACTGCTGCGCTGGGGGCTCTCGGTCTTCCCCGAAGAGGACTTTAAGGGCGCGCCCGTGCCCACCGAAGATGGAACACTGTGCGCACAGCGGCCCTGCTGGTTCTGTCCGGACATGGTTCTCCCTGTTAGCGGGACGATTGTACCGAGCGCGAAGCGCAAGGTGGTTTCGTTACCGGGGCCGTCCGCGCGCGTGGTGCGGTGTGAGGCTTTTTCGGAGCCGGGGTGGGAGGCCCGCCTGGGGCTGAGTGATCCCTCGGACATCACCGCGGTCGCGGCGAACCACTCGCAGATCGACAGCGGCGAGTTCTGGAGGTACTGTAAGAGCATGGGTATGTACACTGACCCCGCAAACACTCGGAACTTCGCGCCCCTGGTGGACAAGCTGCACGCCACAGTGACTGTTCACGGGCAGGAGCGGCAGGTTCTGTTCGCGCCCTACTGCGCCCTGGACGCCGGCGTCTTCGGCGAGGAGCAGTACAAGAGTTTGAAGGAGGCCTTAACCGTGCTGGGCTGCCACTTCCACTCGGATCCGTTTCCGAAGAAGGATAACAAGCACAAGTACCGCGGCGCCACCGCCCAGTTTGCCGCTTTGCACCTGAAGAAATTGGGAGCGCAGTCACTCGAGTGGAGCAAGCTCTCCCCTGGGCAGCGGGCGGAGGTACGGCGTTTCCTCCTGTGCGAACACTCGCCGTCGGATGCGGCCGCGATCGCGAGCAACGACGAGATGCGCGAGGTGCTGCTGGGGCTGCCCTTGGTGGGCGACGGCGTCTCCTTCAGAGAGTGCGATTTCTTGGGGAACCAGACGCTGGTGGGGCTCCTGCGGGTGGCAGACGCGAATATACCCGTGTTTTTCGAGTACGACCCGCTGTATCAGACGTTCGTGAAGAACGGGAAAATCGGCGTGAAAGGGGCGGTGGAGGTGGTCGTAAAACACGTGGACAGACTGAGAAAAGTCAGAGATGACAAGCTGGATGAGATTGTGGTAAGTATTAGAAACCGGCGGAGATGACATTGGGGGACAGTATGCGATTTTCAAATTTCGAACCCTATTGACTGTGTACTATGTTTCTATTTTCTTCTTCCCCCAGAAAACCGCTGCCACGAGTCCTTGCGCTGGGAACATTGGTCCACTTGTGCAATGTCCGTTGTACAGCGGTAAACCGCTGACTTCTTTCTGGAACGCCAAAGACCAGCTGGTGGACTATCTGAGGGGTAGCGACGGCTTCACGCCCCCGAGAATTCCCACCAAGAAGTTCGACTCGCCGCTGGAGGAGCACCTGCGGACCCCCAGAACCGACATCACCGCTTTGGTAGCCTTACTCCAGGAAGAGGTTCAGCGTGACATCCGGGATCAGGCGGCGCAGAACTATTATCTGCACATCCTGCTCTGGCAGCTCCACGGGTTTTCACAGCAGCATCTGGACAACTCGGGGCTGGCCAACATGAATATTCTGCCCATCAAGGGGCGGTGGGAGCGGCCGAAAAACGTCTACCTGCTGGAACAATCTAAACAGTTTGTATCGAAAACCACGGCGCCACAGATCTGCCTCGCGGACTTCGAAGGACTTGCTTTGGGACCGTTCAAGGTAAGAATAGGGGAACATTGAATTTATTCTCACCAGCTGGAATGAGTCATGAGTCATGTGAGAGTTTCGTTTAGATTTGTCGTTGATTCGGTGTTACTTAACTTGTCCCTCCCTCCCAGGTCCTCTTCGCCTCCACCCCCGAGGTTTCGCTCGTTGTGGAGCAGTTAACCCAGCTGTCGCGGGAGCACTCCCAGGTCTTAACCGATCTTCTCATCCGAGAGTTTTCCGTCCTATACGAGTTTCTGGAGGGCCACCTGAGCGCGCACCCCAACGGCTCGCACCACGGCTCTCTCGACGAGCTCCAGGGGGTCGCGTGCTGCTTCGGTGAGGAGCAACGTTCGCTGAATCTGCCGCGCTTCTTCACGATGAACCGTGTGATGGATCAGCCGCCTTTTCACCGTATCCACAGCGGAATCCACAAGTACAAGGAGCTGTGGAAGCTGCTGAAGGTGCGCCAGAGCGACCACAGCAAGCCGCTGCCGGAAAAGGACAGCATTCGGCACATCCTCTTCTCCGCCCCGGATTCGGAGAAGGACATGGCCGTGCGGGCGGCGAACGGGGAAATCGTCAGGTTCCACCGCCTCATTTGGGACTCCATCTGCGGGAAGGCGCCGGCGGTGCCGGTCGGGTCCGGGGGGAGTTCCTCGCCCGGCGGAAGCAGCTCCAGTGGCACTAGCCGCGACGATTCCACGCTTTACCCAGCGGAGTGGACCTTCGACGCGTCGGACTATCCGGCGGAGGTCGTCCGCGCCCTCCGCGTCTACTGCTACCTGGGCGCGGTCGACGGCGTGGTACCGCCCGCGAACCGCGCCTCCGCGGGGTCTCCGCGGTCGCAGTCAGGCAAACTGGAGCTGAAGCACTACTACGCGATGCAAAAATTGGCGGAAACCGCGGGAATAGGGCATCTTTCTGAGTATTATGCCGCAGTCCTGGAAGATGCGGATCGCGAACGGGACCACGTGGACGCGGGGGGATTCGGGGGCGTGCACGACGCTCCGGCGTACTGGACCAACCGCGTCGTGGACTCGCGCAAGAAGACGTTCTTCACGACGGTGGACTGCCCCGGGCTGGTCCAGAGACTGGAGGCGGCGATGAACGCGCGCAACCAGCATTGTAGCTGCAGCAAGACGTTTCGGGTTCACTCCGTGAAGCGCGTCGAAAACTCGGTGTTGCTGGCCCAGTACTATGGCGCGATGGAGGCTCTGCGGCACCGCCGCGGCTGCTCGAAGTCCGAGGGGCACGGCGGGCGGAAGCGGGTGGCCGACGTGGAGCCGCGGATTCCGCAAGACCACTGGAAACTGGGGCGGGAGAACTTCCTGGAGAAGGATTTGAACGAGGTTTACCTGTTTCACGGCACTAACAGGAGCCTTTTATCGATTATCACTCAGGAGGAAGGATTTGACGAGCGGCTAGCGAGAGACGGGCTGTACGGACAGGGCATCTACGCGGCGGAGAACGCCTGCAAGAGCCATCAGTACACGGACAAGTCGTCGAACAACGTCATGATTCTGTGCCGCGTGCTGCTGGGGAACCCGATGTACACCGACACGGGTCTCAGCGGACGGAGACCGCTCGACACCAAGAAGTTCGACTCAGTGATCGCGAACAAGCAGCAGCAGCTAGGGCGCTTTCAGCACCACAGAGAATTCATTGTGTACGATAGGCACCAGATCTACCCGGAATTTATCATCAACTACTCTTAGTTTACTAAAAAGCCACCGTAACATCAGGTTTAAAACCTGGACCACGGACCGACTACGGTCATCGTCACATTGTACGAGACGGTGAAAGAATCAGTTGGGACGGCTGGTTCTAGCGGCCACCCCCTCGTCTAAATTGAATCACCACACCATCATCAACGCCAATCAACACAACTAAGCTTCAAGAACTTGTTAACAGAGACACTGTACCATTTGTATCACTCCTTGCACACCAAAATGTACAGAAGATAACTCTGACGAGCTCAACTTTCCAGATTCGGCGCCATTGCGGTCCGAATCTGAAAACCGTAAAACGCATCACGCTTTGTGAATAATTTAGCACCACACTTTACGACGGTAAACTCATTGAATGGCTGTTGCTGCCTTGTAGCAACTACTGTTACACATGGTAACAGCAATCACGACTACATAGGAAGGTTTCCCGAAATCTTCGAGCACGGCACACTGAGGATACGCCCGATTAACACAATTCAGTACCTTTATTCTGCACGTGTTCGCGCTGAGGAGCAAGGCTAACCAGTCCCAAGGCTATTCCAGAGAGTATCCAGAGGCACCCTGACCCTCAAAGTCTTTCACACCCGGTTAAGATGTTGTTGCGTTCTCTCGTCTCGCTGGTGCTCGGCTGCACCGCGGTTGCAGCCGACCTGATGGCGCACACCCCTGTCGTCCTCTGGCACGGGATGGGCGACACCTGCTGCCTCCCGTTTTCGATGGGAAACATCCAGAAGCACATTGAATCCGAGGCGAAGGAGCGCGGGCTATCGGTGTTCGTCCACTCTATCCGCATCGGTAGCAACGAAGCCGTGGATGAGGTTGAGGGCTTTTTCGGGAATATGAATCACCAAGTGGCGGCGGTTTGCGAGCAACTCCGGCAGATCCCAGCGCTTCAGGGCGGATTCAATGCGATTGGGTTCTCGCAGGGGGGGCAGTTGATGAGAGCTTACGTTCAGCGCTGCAATAACCCGCCGGTCAAGACCCTCATTACGATGGGGGGGCAACACCTGGGTGTGAGTGAGGTGCCGGGCTGTATCGGGCCGAATCTCCCCCTGTGCAAACAGATGGCGGAACTGCTCGGCAAAGGCGCTTATCTACCCGGAGTTCGAGACGTCTCCATCCAAGCGCAGTACTTTCGGGCGCCAACCGAGAAGGCCGCTTATCTGAAGCACAACATCTTCCTGCCGGACATCAACAACGAGAGACCGGCCCTGGAGGGGGGCTCGGACGCGGCGCGGAGGGATCGGGTGAGACGGCAGACCTACAAGGACAACCTCTCCTCTTTGGACAAACTCGTCTTGATAATGTTCGAGTACGACTTCGTAGTGGTTCCCAGGGAGAGCAGTTGGTTCGGCACCTTCGCATGGGGAAAACTGGATCGGGGGAGTCTGCTGAGGATGAACGAAACGGACATCTATAAGGGGGATTATATTGGGCTGAAGGCTCTGGACCAGGCCGGAAAAATCGATTTCAAAACCTGCCCGGCGATGCACATGAAATTCACGATGGACTACTTCAAGGCGGAAGTGCTGGAGCCATATCTGCTGCCGCCGAAGGGGGACGAGGTTAAGATGGAAGTAGGGACCGACGTGTACATCTAAAAGCGACTAAATTGGGGGAAAATTTGACTGTTTCGGAGAGTTCTAAAGATTATTCGAATCACATCATGATGATGATCTGTGCACCTTCGCACGGCGGTCTGGGACGCCATCGCGAGGGCCTTTTGCGCCTCAGTACGCGTAAGCCTTCTAGAGGACATGTACCAGTTTGATACGTCTGATTAACACAATTTCTGGGGGGGAAGACCAAACACCCAAAATGTAGCGGCTCCTGTCTGACCGTGTTCGCGCCGCGGAGGAGCAAGGCCAAACACCCAGAATCACCCCTTCCTACGTTCGACAAGTCAAAATCAAAATATCCCTATCTCTATCCTGAGGCTCTTCGTTATTCGAGAGAGTTCCCAGAGTCAGGCCCTTCCTAATTGTGGCCCCACACCCCTGTTTTTTCAGCCCTTTTTTCAGTCCCACCCCTTTTGGTACTCGAGTGAGGAAGATGAAGCCGCTCCAGCCGTTTGCGCGCACGTGTTTGCGGCGGTTTTCTGCGGCGGCAGAAGGCGCCGTCGAGACCGTTGTCGAGCGCTCCGAGGTGGTCAAGGACGCGGCCGCAGCATCCGCCAAGGCCGCGCGGAACCCGCGGCACATGCAGGGGCGGGGGAGGATCCACCAAACGCTCTCCCTCATACACGCGACTCCGCGGACGAACGGGCACTTTGATGCTGCTAGCGGGTCCAGTTCTTCTGCTTCTTCTTCGGCAGATGGCGGAGATGCTGATCTGGAGGACGCCTCCACCTTCCCCCGGCGCCTCCAGTACAACCACTCGCGGAATTCGAACGAGTATACCCGGAAAAGGCTCGAATATCTCCTTCATTCTAGGCATCAATTAGCGGAAAGGATGGCCGTTCTGGAGAAATCCCAGGGGGACCATACCGGGGTGGATCCGGCGCTGGGGCAAACACGACAGCTCTTAATAGATGTGGTTCAGGAGCTGGAAATGTTGGCGCACGAGGACAACGTAAGTATCGGTGTTTATCAATGTTGGTCGGATTCGGACGATTTTTTGAGACCCATTTATGAAGTAAATCACTCGACTACGTCTCTCTCAGCCCCCCGATGCCCCGGCCCACTCCACCGAGGAAGCTCTCACGCGGCAGCTCTCGAAGTACCCCGGCGCGAAGGAGTCCCTCGATTCCCAGAAGGAGCGGTTGGAGTTGTGGAGCTCGCTGGAGCAGACTCACAGATTACCGGATATTATGCTGCGAAGACCGAAAGGGAAGGTGGATCCGCTGCTGGTTTTGAACCGGCAACGGCAGATGGTGCACGCCCGGGACACCTCCCGGTTTGAGCGCCTGAAAACGCTGTGGACGTACTCGAATTCGCACGGAATCTCCTGGGATGAGCTCGACGAAGAATACTCTAGGTGGGCTCAACAGGGCCAAGAGAGGAGAAGAAAGTGGTCGGAATATGTAAGTGGCTTTGAGTTTGATGAAGAACCAGATTCTGAATCCTGATCTATTATTACCCGGAGATCGTCTTTTCTTGATGCTATTTTCTGGTCGTTTCTCCTCAGGCGCAACGCAAGGATACTTCGATTTCCCTCAGGCCCAACGCAAGGACACTTCGATTGCCGCCGGTCAGATGGGTCAATCCCGAGAAGTTTCTAAAGAGCGGGATATCTTGGCTCAGGTGGAGGAGGTAGCCCTCATTGTCGCAAAAGGACGGGTTGAGAAGCAGCTCAAGAGACGGAAGGAGAAGAATTCGGATTGGGAGGTAAGAGAAGGAGAGGTCAGATTGGGAGGTAAGCAGGCTGACTTCAATCTCAAAGAAGGAACGTGGACATTTTGTCAGTATGTTGAACCTCGTAACACCCTTTTTTTTCCTCAGGACCCCACCGAAGTCGCCCGCGTGACTATGGAAAACGCCATCGTTCGCGGGTACATGCAGCGGTGGAAGCGCGCCTACCTGTCTCATCACAGGCCGGGTCAGCTGATCCGCCATTTGAAGGAATTTTCTCTCACGCGGGCGAACGAACGCGAACTTTCCGAGCGTTTCCAGAAGGCCGACTGAGCTCTTGAACTTTTCTCCGGTACCACTTTTCGCGACACCCACTGCGGTGAACTTCTTACAGACTGGTGGAGCCGGCTAGACCTGTGTTTCTCTTGACACCTTCGTGCCCCTTTCCGTTTCATATCTTAACTCCTCATAAGCCCGGCTCTCTCATACAGACTTAAAGCAGTCGACTTCCTCATACGATTGTGCCTCTCTCATACGATTTTAACTGCGTCCTACAACCACCGCTCTCATATCCTACTAAGCCGGTGAGAAATCGTAATCTCGTGCATTCGGGCTCTCATTCTTATGCAGTCAACTGTCCTGGAACTCTCCTTCCGTTCGCGGCCCTCTCCTTCTCTTGTCATACGTTACCTCCTTACGGCTGATTCCACCCTCTCCACTCCGTAACCCCCGTAACCCAGTGCTCTTCTGTACTTGATTCGTAATAGCTGATAGCTCCTGTTGTTTAGCTGTTTAGCTTGATTTCTCAGTCCTCCCCCTCCTAAAATGTCCGGTGACGACGTCCAAGCCCCCACGCGCCAGGCCGCCCAAATCGTCGGCGGTATTCGGGGCGCGGGAGCCAGAAAGCGCCAGTCCGGCCCGGTCTCCGGCGGCGGTGAGAACGCGAGTGGGATGAACCCGAACAGCGGTGGGGGGAAGTCGAATGCGGTTATGCGGTATTACGGAGAGAGCATGGGAAGCCAGATCCACCTGGATCCCGTCGCCGTCGTTATCATGGGCGTCGCCTTCGTCTTCACCGTACTGATGGCGCACCTCGTTGTCAAGTTTCAGGGAGCGGTTGTCGCTTCTGCCTAAGCTAGAGGAGCTAACGCGGCTTAAGTCCTGAGGAGGAACGGGAAACAAACTGAACTGGTTGGAATGAGAGTTGGGGAGGAAATTCCAATTGGAACGTAGCGGGTTATCATGAGGAGTCGAAGGGGAACGATCACGATGACGACCATTTGTGATCAAGAATCGTTGGGTCGACACGAAATCCGGGTAGTGGATAGAACGAGGTTCACCCCCGGCAGGAAGGTGGTCGATCCACAAATTTCGAGAATATAGCGAAGCCTGTACTACCGAGGAGCAGCTCTGCCCCCACAGGATTCTTTTTCCACCGTAAATGTGTTCATTCGAGAGAAGCTTAACGGGGTGGAGTCGTGAATAAGAGTCCTATCTTGAGTCCGAGTCGTGAGCTTCATTAGCTGAGGCGAAATAAGTCGTGGTGGATAAACTTATCAGGGTCACCTCAGGCGTGAGGCTAAGCTGCCATCCCCAAATTCAAATTCCCGCTCAATGTAGAGACTTTGTTTTTGTGCTACCGAAACTTTGAGCAAAGCCTACTCACGGCTGCTACACATCTACTTACGGCTACAGCCTTCCTTCTGAAGCAGACTACAGCTTTCTCGAACCTACTCGTCTTCGCCTCCGAAACCCTCCCCTTTCCCCACAATGGCGGACCGAAAACGCGCTTTAGCGGCCAAATGGCTGGACCCGATCTCTGCGACGTTGGACCAGGAAACCGATCAAGTATCCGCGCGAAACGCAGAGATTGAGTCGAATATCAACGGCCTGGAAGACCGAATCTCGACTTTGGAGTCAGAAATGCAGGAATTCACGAAATTTCTGGACGGACAACTCATGTTTTTGAAGGACTTGGAGCTGCAGCGGATAGATATCGGGCTGTAAGTGCATTTGGGCTAAAGGTTCAGAACCAAATTCAGAAGGGTCGCATATCAAGTATTACCGTGACTATCTATCCTCTCTCCCTCAGGTACATGCAGAAAACCCAATCCCATTCTGTAACATCCCCCTCAGCTACATGCAGAAGACGCAGTCACACAGTGTAACCTGGTATAAGTGCATTGTGAACGAGATCGAGATTAACACGATGCTGCAAAAAAATAAGCAGAAGCGGAAGGGGAAACCGCCGGAGAAGAGGCTTTCCGCCGGGGATGTCAAGGTCCCAGCAGAGGAAGAGGGAAAGGACGGCAAGGACCCCCACGGCGGCGGCCCTCTCAAGACGCGGGTAGCACGGTCCCGGACGGAGACGGATGATTTGTGGTCGAAACACATGCATAGACACGAAGCATCGGTTGTCGCAGTCTCTCACAAGCGGGAATACGTCCAGAACCTCCTTTCCCGGGAACAAGAAATTCTACAATCGGCGTGTGAGCACATGGACCGGTACATCCAAGCGGTTAGTCGGAATATAGCGCGGTTGAGGGAGACCAGGGATATCTTTTTGATAACAACGCGAGAAGCGAGGAAAGAGCTAGCTATGCAGCGTGAAACATTGATCACGCGGAAAAATATTTACGCGCAGCTGTAGGCGCGGTACAGTCTGAGTTGCTGCCGGCCTCACATCGTGCTACAGGTTCTGTACTACCACACATTCACACTTTACTTGCCTTCTCAGGCACCCTGACTTTCGCCCTGTTGGGCCCCATTTGAGCTTTTGACACTCTGGTTAGTGTCACTTTGACACTCTGGTTAGTGTCACCATTCTCTTCGTAAGAAATACCCCTCGTAAGGAGCGCTCTGCTCCTCCCCAATCCGCAGTCTGTTCGAGGTCGATTCGTAAGGCCCTTTTTTGAATTCGTCGCGCGCTAGCGGTGTAGCGTTAAGCCCCGGCCTCGTGATGTCACCCATGTTGCCCTTTGGTCAGAAATTCTTACTGTTAAGATATCACCCGAAAATTCGTCATAGCCTGTTGTATAGCCACGGAAATCCCCTCGATTTCGACTTTGGATCTGGGTAGTGACAGGGAATAGGAAACGCTGGCGGTGTATCGAAGCGGTATCGAAGGGACCGTTGTTTATCACGAGGAAGAACTCAGTACAAGTTTAGCCTACAATTTTAGCCCCCCTATGAGTAACGCTGTCCAGACCAAGTCTGACCCCAAATCACGAACTATTTCACTTTCATCACGCAAAGCCATCCGTGATTTCGGCTAACTTACGATTACATTACGTGTTGTTACACGCGTCTGATTAGTCTTAGAGGTATCATCACCCTTATTAGACTTGCTCACCATTTGGATTAGCCTTCAAGTTCTCACACCCTTTACACGCGCAGATTATCATTATAGCGATGGACGACGACGAGGATTTTTGTATGGGTGGTATTGAGTTACCGGTGGGTGGCACGAGTTCTGAGTCTGTTGAGAGCGAACTAGGTCCCGCAGAGCCCGAATCCGACGGTGAGGATGGGGCTGGGAAGGATACGTTTGACCGGGGGCACGTGCACGGCCATGGCCACCATGGTCACGGGCACCACAATCACGGAGGACACGGCCACCACGTACACGGCCAAATAACACTTCCGGGGATTCAGCCGCATCGGGATGCGGGGCACGGGCACCATCTGGGAGGCGGGGCGGAGTCGAATAGTCCGCAGAATCACGAAGGAGGTAGGTCTCAAATTCGAGTATGTAACCGTGGAATCAATCGATTTAACATGGAGTAGCTCCTTCGATCACTGTCAAATTTCTAGGTCTTCCCCGAAATATTCCCCTTTCCATTACATTGTTCCTCTGTCCTTCCCTCCAGATTCAATATCGTCCTGTAAGGGCTCCCAACGTTCTTCTCCGAAATCTACTTGTTTACCCGTGGAATTAGAGCCTCATGATGATATTCCTTTTGACTTATTACTGGGAGAGGCCAAGGGCGGGCCTGTGGCTGGCGAGGAGTATGACAAGTGCTTCCTCTTCCTAGATTACGACGGAACCCTCCGCGAGTTTGAGGACGACCCTATGGCAGCTACTCCCTCAGAGGATTTGAATTACCTGTTCTACGTCCTTTGTGAACTCAGGGAGAAGCTTAGAACGGTAATAATATCGGGTCGGGATGCAAGTTTTCTGGAGAACTACATGGGCCACCACAAGGCTCTGACTTTGGTTGCTGAGCATGGGTATCAGGTTAGGAGGGCTTATGAAAGTGAGTGGGCAACCAAAGGAAATTCTGAAAACAACGAAAACGACATCGACTGGCGAGATCAAGTGCTCGAACAGATGAAAAAGGTCTCAGGGGTCAGCGGGAGTTTTGTGGAGGAAAAGGCGAAATCGGTTGTGTGGCATTATCGGGCGGTAAGTAGTTCAGGCCCGAGAATCAGATTTGGAATGGATTCAGACTCGGAATTATTGAGGATTTTAACGATTTTCCCCCGTATTTCCCCTCCATGTCTTCTCCAGGTAAATCCACCTGAAGATGGTGATGAGGCCGCTCGGAATCTCTTGCAGTTTCTCGAGCTAGTGGGATTCCCCATGGAACGAGTCTCGAAGGGGCACAAAATGATCGAAGTTTTTGGGCCACAAGGTAGGTAGAACTGTTTAACCTGGTCCGTGAATCTAAGCGTGATGATCTTAGGAACCTCGTTGACTTCTCTCTGTTTCCTCCCTAGGTCCCACAAAAGGCGCCTGCCTCCTCGACCTCGTTAGTCAGTTTCTGAATGAGGTGAGTGAGGCTACGAAGGTCCTAGTACTGTCAGCAGGAGATGATGTAACGGACGAAACCATGTTTGCCTGCTCACGAGACGACCTACACGAACGGGCGCGGCAGAAAATCATAGACATGGTCTCAGTCAAAGTGGGCGCCGGAAAAACTGGGGCGAAGTACCGAGTCCAATCACCAATAGAGTTGAGGCAGGTGATTTCCGCGCTGATTCAGAAGTTTTCTCTGACCAATAATTATGGGCAGTTCCCCGGAGTCGGTCTGGAGCACGGGAATGGGGTGGGGGGACTGGGGGCTCCTACAGGGAATAACGAAAGCCCCAATATGGCCTACGCAACTGTTGCTGAGTCCGTCGCGTCGAAACCGACGCTGGATTCGCTGTTTTTCGGGGGCCCCGGCCCAGGATCCGGTCCCGCATCCGGCGGCGAAATGTCTCCGCAATCGCTGCCATCGCTACCGCTGCATACGGATGCCGCCGGTCTGAGCGCTCACCTGGGACCCGGAAGCGAATCGCCGCCGAAAGAGAGTGATCAGAGTCATCGGTCGTAGTCGGTTGGGAACGCCGATTATCTCCAGCCATGAAGGTTAATTTGCATCTTAATAGCTGTACTCACCTTATTATCGTAAAAAAATCAACTGAAAGCTGCCGAGCGTACGTCATGTTCGGCGAGAAAATCCGATCCCTGATCCCCGTAATTGTTGACGTTTTGACGATCATCTTAATCGTAGCGTACGAAGACGTTCTACCGCTCATACTCCGCTTCGTGGAGCTACTACGTTGAAGCTGTTCTTCTCGTTGCACTTGTAGACGTTGTACACCTGTTTTTTCGAGATGTTGAGAGCCCTCGAGATGAGAAACTAACGGAACGTTTGAGAGACCTGAGCTGCTGCCCTGAGCCGATGCTAACACGTAGCGAGACGTTGAGACGTAGCGTAGCGTACGTTGAGAGCCGTCATACACATAGATTCATAGTCATACAGCCGACCGACGGCGATCGATTGCCGCCACTTCACTTCATTCACCACACGGGTAACAACCTTGTTTCTTTCCATTCTCTCTTATCGGTTGATGTTTTTTAGGCGTGTGGACGGAAGGTCTATACGGCTTGATAGTAGGCTTTATAGTCGGAGGATGAAGCAGCTGATCTAGCTAGGCAGGGTTGTGTTTAGCGCGATTAGCCTGTTTTTAGGCTGTTCAGTTGAGAAGAATCAGGATTAGTTTTTGTCTAGAAGAATTACCCGCAGATTTCTAAAGAGTCTTTAGCAGACTCTACTCTCTTTAACCCTTGAGATTCCCTAAGAATCTCTCTAAGAATCTGATTCTGAATCGGATTCCTACTTCGTAGTGCAGACTGTCATAACAGGCAAGTCGCACTCACTTAACACCCCTACTTTTTCTTAGTTTCCCCCCCTGAAAACTCTACAAGATGGGTGACGACCGCAAGCAGCTCGTCGCTCTCTATAATTTCGACCCGAGCAAGATCGATTGGCCCTTCAAGCGCCAAAAGCCCCTTCCTCTCCATACCGGGCAAACCATCAAAGTCCTCTACGATGATGGGAGTGATTGGTTGCTGGGGATGCTGGTCTCGGACCCGTCCAAGAAGGGGTAAGGCATGGGTTGACTGGATCAGTTGATGGAGACAAAGTGAGTGAAGTGGATGATTCTGAATGTGGATTGAATGAACTCCTTTTCCTCTTAGTAGCTACCGTGAATTTCTCTCTCCCCAGTTTTTTTCCGAAGACCTACACTCTCCCCCCAGTTACTTCGTTCACACTCGCCCCAGTTACTTCCTCCACGCTCTCTCTCCAGTTACTTCCCGAAGAACTACACGGTTACTCTCCCAGTTATTTTCCGAAAAATTACACCGTCACACTCCACGAGTACTATGAGTTGATGAAGGAGTATGCCGATGACTCGGACGATGACGTTTCCGATGATAGCGGGATCGAGAAAGCCCCCAAAGAGACCCTCCCTGCCCCGAGTCTACCGGCGGAGGACTTCATGGAGTTCCTCAAACAGGGGCGGCAGGAGTTTCTGGAGGAAGCGCAACCGGAGGATGACGAGGATGAGGGCGGTAAGAGGCTGGTGATGTCACGGGGAGAATGATACGAAGGATATGAGGTGAGCATGTACGATGATTGAATGACCAATATGATTGATGACTAGGAGATACCCTTCCCCAATCAACTTTCCGTCCCAAATAACACCACCTTCTACCAACTTTACTCAATAAACTTCCATATAAACCACTCCAAACCACCTAACCTTCCCTGCTTGTCCAAATTTTCAGGCCTCCCAGATGGCAAGGGTGGCAAGCACCCCGCCTTGAGTTCGCAACCGCCGATTAACACGACTATGAGCGATTCCAAGGCGAAACTGTTGAAGGAAATGCCAAAGTTAGGAGGGGACGAATATGAACGCGTGTTAACACCCGTGGCGCCGGAGCAAGGCTCTTTAGCAAATGGGCTACAGAATATCGTCGAAAACGTCTCCCATGACTTGAAGGAGGGAGGGCTTGCCCCTAATAGGCGTCTGTTGGAGGAGGGGGGACGGATTTCTGATACGAGGGCATCTACACCTGCTACTTACACCAGTATTCGGCCGCCAAGAGATTTCGTGAGGAAGCATATGGAGGTACGTCTAAATGATGATGATGGACCGATTGCGGAGGATGATTCCTGGGCGGAACGGGTTGCAAGGAGGAGTGACGGTAGGCGAAGAATAAGTCGCGAAGCTGGGCCGATGGTCAGAGGAGGAGTGGGGATTGAGAAATCGAGTAGGGCTGAGAGGGGTGAACGATCCAGTAAGAACTTGAAGTACAGTCCCGAGAAGAGCAGTTCACCCTCTAAGAGGCGTGAGAAGGGCTCTCCAGGCCTCTGTTGCCTCGGATCGCCAGATAAGATTGCTGACGGTCACAATGACCGATAAACGTTGAACGAGGAATGACGATGAACAATGAGCATGAGCATGAATATTCCCCGTTTTTACACCCTCAGAGGAGCTGTGTTTGAGACTGTCTGTCCCCCCCAGCTGTCCATACCAGTTCATTCCAATCGGTTCATTTTCAATCGAAATCCCTTATTTTTCTCTCCTTTCAGGTCGAAATGCAGGGAAATTATCTGCGCAAGGTCACTTCCCTCGAAGAACTCATCAAGAAGAAAGGTCTGCAGGATTACCATCCCACGGTAAGGAGCAAGGTTCAGAAGGAATGAAGGACGAGGAATCAGTAGTGGTGAAGAATCATGAATGGATGAGATATGAGTAGAATGTTTTGACCCATGGAATCACCTTCTAACCCTCCCATTTCCCTCCCCCCAGATCAACAAGCCCATCCCCTACAAGACGGATTTGCGGGTCCGCGCCACCACCTGTCGCATGGCTGCCGGTATTGAACCGCCGCATATGAGAATAGCTTTGGAACGGGCGAGGGCTTGCGGCGCCCGTTGGACCCAGATGTTTCGTCCCGGTCTGAATGATATGGTAAACGAGACGTTGAAAATGGGAGCTGATTCCTGCATCCTCTCCAATCTCTATATGTACGATTACGAGGCGCGAGAACAGTTCATGAAGCAGCACATTCGCGACGTTCAGGGGGTGTTGTGGTTTGAGCTCCAAAGAAGGAAACAACATTTATTCTACATGCGCATGGACTTTGTGGATCTGATGATGTTTCACCCGGACGCCTGGGGCTTCCCTGATGCGCTGCAAACCGTCGGGGGGGGGGATGAGTTTTGATCCTTTACACGGCTGGTACGCCCAACGCGCATTAGATAATGATCAGGAGATGGAGGAGGCGATCTTTTCGTACAAGGTGCGGCAGAGGCATTTGCCGTCTCAGTGCTTCCAGAGCTTGGCTTTGGGGAAGGTCCCTGAATGGGTCAAGGAAAGCAGTGAGCTGCATGCAGAATGCCAAGCCGTCGAGGATTTAGATGCCATCCTAGGAGAAGAAGTCGGAGAGGAGGAAGAGGCCGATTCTGTCGCAACCGACGGGGACGCGGCAGTTACATTCGGGGACAAGCCCCCAGAAGCTGTTGCCAACGAAGAGAGGGCGAAGAATAAGAAGGTCAAGGCGGCGGGAAAAGGCCAACAGCTCACCACTCAACAGATGCTCGAGGCCGGGCTCGGGGATGAGGAAGACGTTTATCTCAAGGTGAACGACCTGAAGTTCGTGAAACAGCGAACGATTGGACCGGATGTTTTGGACGCAATTCAGCGCTCCTACAAGCTGAAGGGAACCAACGCTTTGAGACTGTTGTTGAGAAGCAGGGGGGCGCCGGATAAGACCAACTCTGCTTTGCCCGTTTCGCCGAAACAAATTAAGGATTTGGCCGCACAGCTCGGTATCCTCGGGTACTACCACTTTTACTGGTACTGCTACTTCGCGCTTCGGTACACGCTTCCCCCCCATTGGGACGTCCTCGTTAAGAATGACGTCCGCTGGTACATCAACCTGGAGACGGAGCACATTCAGCCGATTCACCCCTTGATCGACGTTTTTAGGGAACATCTGTCGGACTGCATCGCCAACGACTTCCTCTGGGACTTCCGCGGTTTCGTGAAGATTAAGTGCTCAGAATGTGGGATCCCGGACAGTATTGTGTGGTGCCAACAGTGTACGGATTACTTCTGCATCAACTGCTTCCAGAAGCTCCACAAGTCTAAGAGGGGGAAGAAGCATTGGCCCAGCCCCATCCCGGGCTGCCGCTACCTCAAGGCCTCCGAGGTCCAGGTTATGAAGGACTACATTCCGCTGTTGAACGTCGGGTTTTCGAATAGAAGGAGGTTTCTCGCGAGAGATAACCAGTCGGACAAGACCGGTTACGACGGCGGCGACAAGTGGCTCTACTTCACCAAGGAGACCTTCGAGAAGGCTTTGGCGATCACGCCGGAGAAGCATTGGTTTTTACAAAGATTGAATCCGCCGCGGTTGGGCACTGGGAGCGAGGGGTATTACTACTCGTTTAAGGAAGAGATTATCTGCGACGACCCCGCCCATATAATTCAGAAAGCAAAGGAGCAACGCGCACTTCTCGCTCTGCAGAGGTTCGTTAGGGGGGCTCTTACGAGGGGTAGAGTAGCGAGAGAAACCGCGGCCGCTTTAGTTATTCAGAAGTACAAGCGAATGTGGGATTGTAAGAGGGTGTTTGGGGCTCACGGTAGTAATGCGATTATCTTAAGAGGCTGGTATAGAAAGTACAAGGCGAGACAAGAAAAAGAGCTCATGCACCGCCGCGCAGCGATGATTCAGGCCGTCTTCCGCGGGAAGATCGTCCGGATTAGTATGATCGATAAGACTCTCGCGGCTACTAAGATTCAGTCATGCTTCCGGGGAAGTTTGTGCAGGACGTCGGTTAAGCGGTTCCATAGGGCGGCGGATACGGTTCAGAGGGCTTTTAGGATGTATTTGTATGGCAAGAAGCCAGTTCGCACGATGATGGACGCCGCCTCGCGGATTCAGGCTCTTGCTCGTGGAGCTTTAACCAGGATGAGGCATCAGAACTTGACTCTTTATGTGACTAAGGTTCAGTCCACCATCCGCGGATATCTCGGGCGTAGACTTTTGAAGAAAAAGCAGTATATGGCCACTAGATTACAGTCCCACTGGAGACGGTGGCAGGAGCAATTGCGGATGAAGATTCGCCTCTACTCCACCCTAGATGATATCTACTCGAAGCGCCGTGAGGTCATGCGGGAGAAGCTCCAGGATTTAGCGGCAACGTTGTTGCAGAGGAATTTTAGGAAGCATAAGGGATACCAGTTCTCAGTCAAGGAGAAACGCGATAAGGCTGAGGCAGATAAGAGGATCTCAACTGTGCTCGTCAGCGCCCTGTTGGGAGCGTCGAATCTGCAGCAGTTTATTCACCCCTGGTTCCGTCATTTGCCGCCTGAAATTCAGGAAGTTTTGGAGCAGATTAAGGCTTCTCTGCAGCGCACTCTCGGTCTGACGCGGGTCACCGGGAAGTTGGCCAACGAGGAGTTGGGACGCCGGTCCAAGAGGACCTCTGCTCGGGACCTGGTCTTGGACGAGTCGGAGAACGATCTCGGAACGCATCTCTGCGTCACAATCGTTCACCACTTGCTCTCCCACATCGACAACGACGTCTTCTCCAACACCGTGCGGTGGTGCTGCTACGGTCTGGCCCATCTCTCCACGAGCTTCTTGCAGTGCGCGGCTTACCCCTTCGACCAGATCGAGTTAGGGCGTCAGCCGGATATGCCGGTCCCGCCCCGTCCTGGTGAGCCGTTAGAGAGTCTCTACACGGATTACTGCCACATCAACCACCATCACGATCGTGTCATGCATGCAACCCCGGAGAACTTCTACATTCTCTTCCTCGGGCATATGCCAAATCACTTGAGACACGTTTTTCTGACCGCTCAAATCCTCATCACGACGCGGCAGGCGTTGGATTTACCGTCTCTCAGCACTGATGACCACTTCGCCTTTCAAGGAGTGGATGCCACAGTGGGAAGCCAACTCATGGACGTTTTGTCGAAGGAGATGGGACTCCGATTTCCGAGTGATTGGCCTAAGGCGCATGGTAAGTAAAATAACCCGTGAAAGGCGTGATCCAAGAGAAAAATGATGATTGATCGTTAGAACTTAGAATTATCCCGAATCGTCCCAAGATTTCCTTCCTTTCTCCTCCTAGGTACCGTCTACGCCCTCGCCACGCAGGTCGCTCGGTTCGTAACTGGTCTCCCCGGGCTGAAGCCGAACCCTGATGGCTCCCCTTCGAAGTTGGCGGATCCGAAAATGAACCCCCTCCTCGGAAGATCCCCCGACGTCGTCCTCGGCGCGGACCACACCGGAGGCGCTTTGAGCTTCTTCAATCGGCCGGCTTCTTTGCGTATTTTGCAGCAGTTGTCTTACCTCATGAGGGACCAAGAGGGCATTATTCGCTACATCAGACGTAAGAAAGATGCTGAAAAGGAACAAGGGGAAGGTAATGTCAGGCAATCGCGCTTTATTGCTGTGATCGACAAGCTCTTCGACCTCTCGTACAAGGCGAAACACGATCACTGTCCCTTCGTCCTAGCGGTGGTTCTCTTCCACATGCTCATCCGTGGTCTCATGTTGCGGTTGTTTTACCACCGTGCGGCGGTCCAGTTACAGTCAAAATACCGCTACTACAAGGCCACCACGCAAAGGAAGCAGAACCTGGGCCCAGCGCTGTTGTTGCAGAGGCAATGGCGAGGTCTCTCCACTTCGCTTAAGATGTACAATCTTTTGAACTCTGTCGAAACGATTCAGCACAATATCAGGGCCTCCCAGCGCAAGAAAAAGAACTCCCACTTTATGACCGCGGTTGCGCGCATGCAGCGGTGCTGGAGGGGGGCGGTTGCGAGGAAGTGGTACCGGATTATGCGGGCCTCAGCTATTACGATCCAGAAGAACGTCCGGAGGATGATGATTCTCGTGGTCTACAACAAGGAGGGCCGCCGTCTAGCGGCGAAGTTTAAGGCCGAGTCGCTCAAGGTATGCGGGGGCGCCTACAATATGTGCGAGGCCGAATTTCTTGCGCGGAAAGCCGCTCTTATTGCCAAATCCCGGGTCCAACTGCATAAACACAGGGAGAGGAATATTGATTACCGCCGCATGGTAGCTGTCCATGGTCAATCCAAGCACGCAAGGCAGAAGAAGAAGGAAAACCGGGAGAACCTCAAGGGTAGCATCCAGCCGGTCCGAACCACGTGGGCGGAGCCGATCGCGGTCTCGGTTTCTCGGGGGCGGAGGTTTCAGAGGGAGAGGGAGATTCTTGCTGGGAAACTTCAGGTTACCCCCGAAGGCGAAAACGGCGAAAATGCGGTCGGCTTCAAGAAGACGCCGATTATGGCGCTCACAGAGAACGCGGGACGACACCTCGTGCAGACGATGGCGCCGGAATTGCAGGGGAAGAAGGTAAGAGTTGC
>JACKZZ010007271.1_pt1 | contig 25142 bp, 13 predicted proteins | sample 8027871 | NCBI WGS metagenome assembly JACKZZ01 (sample SAMN15724774, study PRJNA655200) | protist metagenome | isolation source: fluorescence activated cell sorting (FACS) single amplified genomes of... | place: USA: West Boothbay Harbor, Gulf of Maine | collected 2000-07-19 | reverse complement strand
TCCACGGTCATCCATACTGTGTGCATGTTGGTGGTGGGTGGGGGGTCGCCATGTATGGAAGTGCGGGTGAGAGGTTGGTTGGCGTGTGTGTGTGTGTGTGGTCTGCGTGGGGACGGGAGAGGGAGAGACGTGCAGTGGTTGGATCCTGGCGTATTCAAGCGTGCACAAAAGGACGGTCTGCTGGTGTATACGAGTATCCCGTATCACTTTCGTGAAACGTCTTGGGGCCTCCACGCGTTCTTCTCAGCGACGGTGTACATCGGACGTGTGTGTACCATTCGTATATTGTCAAAACTAGCCGTTAGTACGCCACACCTGTGTCCACTATGAGTGCTCCTGGTGCCAAGCCCATGCTGATCCACATGGGGAAACAGTCATCTGATGACGCTGTTGAGCTTGCAGAAAACAGAATTCGAGATGCTGTCGACGAAAAGTTCATGGGCGACGAAAACAAAATGAGGAAGTCGTTGGAAAAGATATTCAAGCAATACGACACCTCCGGGAACGGCGAGCTGGGGTATGCCGAATTCGAGTGTGCCATGGTCAAAGATTTGAACATGGTGGGCATCCGCAATTCACTCCGCTCGTTGTTCGACAAATACGATGTCGACTATTCCGACACGATGAACTTTAAAGAGTTCACGGCCACCATTCTCGGGAAACGCGCCGATATCGATCCAAACACGAAAGACATTGTGCAAAAAGTGAAAAACATGCTGATAGAACGTGGGGGAGCCAACGGCTTGCGAAGTATGACTGTCATTTTGCGGCGGCTGGACAAGAACGGCAATAAGCGCTTAGATCAAGAAGAGCTGCAGCAAGGTCTGGAAGTCTATGGAATTCACCCTACAAAAGACGAAATGAGGAAAATCCTGACCTACTTTGACCGGGACGGTGACGGCAGCATCAGCGTGACTGAATTCATGCGTGGTCTGCGTGGCCGAATGGCCAAGCGTCGGGTCAAGTTGGTCAAACAAGCCTTTGCTCTCTTGGATAAAACGGGGGACGGTGAAATCAACATGGACGATATTATAGAGGCGTATGATGCTTCCCAGCACCCCGAAGTGAAGGCGGGGCGAATGAAGCCGGAGGAAGTCTTGGGGCATTTTCTGGACACGTGGGATAAGTCGCAGGACGGCGTTGTCACTTGGACCGAATTCCTCGACTATTACAAGGACATTTCCGTGGGTATTGATCAAGACGACTATTTTGAATTGATGATGCGAAATGCCTGGCATATGAGTGGTGGGGAAGGAGTGGCAGCGAACACGTCCTGTCTGCGCGTCTTGGTGCTGCATCAAGATGGGTCGCAGACGGTGGAAGAAGTCAAGAACGACCTGGGCCTGAACCACACCGATAAAGATGCGATCTACGATCGCCTCGTCAAACAAGGCATCAAGGACATCAAAGAAATCTCTTTGGGAACTGCTTGAAGGAGTATCCCGTTCAGATGGCGATTCCCCTCGCTCCATGTAAAGCACCATTCAGTAACGATGGGCTGCCGGGCGGTTCGGGTTTGGCGCCAACATATAGGATAGAGGGCATGGACTGTTCGTTGATTTAGTACTGCTACGTATCATCATACCTTAAGTTAGTCTTTGCGAATAAAAAATGTAGTCCGTACGTCCGTACTGTCGTTGCTGCATCTTTTTTGGTATTTTCATTTTATTTGTGTATGAGAGGTATCTATATACGTACACGCTCAATACATGGTGAGTGGTTTTAGCCCCGTGTACAAGAACACACGAAAACTATTTTTTAATCATGAATTGGAAAATCAAAAAGGATATTATTTGAGAAATAGAAATACGGGGGAATGCTCATGCTGCAATTCATCCCAGGACGATTAATCAGTAACTGAAACTTGTTTATTTACGTAAATAACAGCCAATATACTACCTACTATATATTTTGTTTTATAACCATGAATCATGTGTGTAAAAACTAATCAGCAGTCAGTACGTATCTTTCGGTGCCGCGGGTAAATTTAAAATTGCGTTCATTCGACTATTTGGCTCGCCACCCCCCATCGCCGACAATTTCTGGAGCAAGGTCAAATTCAAGGCATCAATGATCAAAGCGGCCCGTGTCGAATGTGTTCGCTGCGCTTTAATGTCCAAAAATACCCGCAGCAACGCCATCAAAGCCTGTCCCCGGGAGCGACAAATCCTGTGGGGGGGACGCCACGCTTCGCCATCTTCCACATACAATCGTTCTGTGGCCGTGTGCAAACCGACGAGCCAGGTTGCTGCAGACATCATGGATGGGCACGAAAAGTGGTAAGAACGGGTACTGTCCATAATGACAAAACTGTGGTGCCAATCGTTGCGAGATCGCTCCTGCTTTTTTGATTCGTCGGGAGGCCTCGGAAAAATTGACACGGCAACGCGCAACGACAGCATCGTCGACATTTTCCCAGTAAACCGTGCCTTCACAGAGCCCCACTCTAGTCTATTGGAAGACTCGCTCAACGCCACCCACTTCTCTGACCCTCTCTGCAGAAAACCAGTCGATGGATACTTTGTTAAAATTTCTCCTTTGCGGGCATGAGCCACGCAAACAACAGTGACATCTACCGGAGCAGACGACGATCCACGGCGGCGGCTACCAGGTGCTTCCAAAACACTAGCTACCGGTACATTTCCTTCGGAGGTCGAGCTGTGCTCGGACACTTGGGCCACCAGCACGTGATCGCTGTGAGGAGAAAATATGGGTGGTGGCGGAACATCCTCTTCGTCGTACTCGTCGTCTCCGTCGTTGTTGTGACTGCTGTGTCGTCGGATGACGTCACTAAACAGCTCGGCCCGTGGGAGATGGTGCGCATTTTCCACACTCTCCCTATCGAGGACTTGAGCGATCCCTGTAGAAGTCGACCCTTCATACATCGCGCCATCATCTGACTCCCGCTCCGTCATACTCACTGTAGCCGTGGGGGCGGCATTCTTAGGCACCGACGGCATCTCATGTGTGATAACGGGGGCAGTCGTCTCGCTCGTGTCCACACTTTTGCTTTTTGACAGCGTTGGCGGGTCAATCGGAAGCACGGTAGACGGTTCGACGTGGAGTTCCCTGGGGTCCACCGCACGCGGGGTGTGTGACCCCAACGGGGTTTTCGGCAGCGGCGGCGGCGCTAATTTGGGCGGCGAAGCTTTGGAAGATTTGTGATGCATCATAGCCACTTGTCTCCTCAACAACCGTGCAGCCGCTTGTGCTTTCGCTAACTCCTGCTTAGTTGTGTTGTGCGTTTCCGCCGTCGCAGAGGAGTGCTCCTCGTGCTCTTCTTTGAGTGCAGCGATTTTCTTCTTACCTCGCTGAACTTTCTTCCTCAACGCTTCGTTTTCACGTTCCAAACTTTCGTGTGACTCTGACAGTTCTCTTATCGCCTGCATCATCGCTTCTTTCTCACCGACCATCCGTTTCATCGCCGATATGCATTCTGCTAACGCGCCCATGGCGTCTTCGAATTTACTCCTCGGCACCACTCCTGCCATATCTCCAGTCTGACCTGCTGCACCCGGTGCAGTGTGCGAGACCCCTCCAACAGCAAGAATTGGGCCCGCGGTTATATCGATACGAAAACACCTAGGTGTACTACGTAGACTCTTCTAAAGCAACGGATCGGGTTGTCTGTGAGTACGGCCGACATGTTCACGCGCGGGGATATACTCTTCGAGAGGCAGAGCGGCATTGGGTCGCGCGGGTGCGGGTGTTGATGGAGACGGAGGAAGATCACCCTAAACGTAACACTCACAAGGAGGGAAGTTGTATTTTGTCGTGCTCGCGTATACTCAATGTCTTCACGATAGACGGTGTATTTCGACCGAAGGTGAATCATACAGCCAACGATCATGTGCAAAACCTGTCTCGAACATTTGATAGTCCATACCCCGTAAAGAAGTACAGTATTTTGTAGACGTTATCGAAACCACGGAGCGGAGGGATATGGGAGGTGTCGGGGAGAGAGGTGGTTTTCTTTGTTTTTTCTTTCTTTCGTTTCTTTTCTTTGTCGGTGTTCTGAGTTATCGTGTATCGTGCAACAACTGTCGTACATACAGTAGTAGTATCGATAGTCTTCTCTACCTATTCATACGTTTATATAACGTAAGTACAGTAAGTAAGTAGTCATTGAAGGACGTGATGAATGAATGATGAAGCAAAGGAGCAAGTTCAAGTCAGACACGTCGAAGAAGAGGAAGGTGAGTCCATAAATACATGCTCCTACCATGGACTCGGACAGAGAGAGTTGACGATTGTGTGCTGTACCTTGGAAATCTTTCATCCTGCCAGGTGGTGGTGGTTTACTACTATTCTGACAGTGGCAGGGTATACGATCGTATAAGGAAGAATGGAAAGGTGAGTACTGAATTAGTAGAATATTAGTATGTTTGAAACGAAGAAGACAGATGCATCATTCAACTCTTTGTGTGTCAACTCGCCACTGCTGGCCAGTCCTTTGTGGGAGTGCATAAAGCCCTTGTACACGGATGAAAAGTGCGTCGCACCAGATTTTTTCGAATCAGCGCATCGTGCACAAGCCTTTTTCTCTCCCACTACTGGTACTTATTTTATCGGGTTTGACTCTCAGTATGCTCTCAACTATTTCCCGCCGCTTAGTGAGCGGTGCAACCAGATCCCTCGTTCTTCGGAGAGCTTTTTCTACTAAATTCACTGAGTCCCACGAATGGATCAAGGTGGAAGGGAAGACTGGCACTATTGGTATCTCTGACTATGCACAGAAAAGTTTGGGTGATGTAAGTATTCGGTTCCGTTCTCCTTCTTGACGTCGCTTTCTCGAAGAGTCTTTCTAATATGCCCTCCACTCCCCTTGCCCTTATTTGGTTTTCTGTCTTCGCTTGACAGGTGGTGTACGTGGAACTGCCGGAAGTTGGAGACGAATTTGAAGCAGAAGATGCCTTTGGCTCTGTCGAATCTGTCAAAGCAGCGAGTGACGTGTACGTGCCCTGCGCTGGAAGAATCATTGAATGCAATGACAATTTAGCTGACGAGCCCGGCATGGTGAACGAATCCCCCACCTCCGACGGATGGTTTGTGAAAATCGAAATCGATGATGTCAGTGAGCTTGATGGTTTGATGGATGAAGATGCGTACGCTGAGTTCTTGGATTCGCAATAAATCGTGGTGGCGTGGCGAGTTTTGCTGCTAGGCCAATGGTTTGCTTGTAGTCGTGTGCACTACTGGGAGAGGGTGCCCTTGCTGAAGCCCTTGGGGACATTCCGTGCACTTCTCTCGAAAAAGTCATGAACGGTCACCTCGCCTCGTACATCGTCCGGTAAAAAGTCAACGAAGACACCATTGAATGCTGTGTCTATTGTATTACTGTCTGTCAGTACTTAAATGCCTCGTTGTATACTCTCTACATCTATCAATGGTCGTACCGCTAGGTCGACGTTAATTAAACAATACTTCTATGTGTATCAAGTACGATTTCTTGAGCGCGGATATATAAATCGCGTACGAACAACGACTTGTTCACTTCTTCTTCTCGGCAACATACTTGCCCTTGGACCAGCGGCTGATGAGATTCAAGCTAAACTCTGCAAGCTTGTATTCAAAATGTTTCAAAATCCGCGCCTGCTCTGGAGTCAGCATGTCCCCTTTGCTGCACACCGTAAATTCCCGGTCCAACGTAACAACCCCCATTTTCAACATGACGGGCATACCCAACTTTCGCAACGGTTCGTCCATGTTATGCGGCATGGAAGGCAAAGGGCCGGCTGCGAATACGACATCTTCCGTGGCCACATTGCCCGCCCGGGCATAGTCCTGGCCTACATTTTGTTTGAATACTTTCTTGACTTCCGTCACGGATTTGTTGCTGAACAACAACCCTCTTGCGCCGACCATGTCCTCCGATATTTTGTACAAGTTGTCTGCATACTCGTCTTCCTCTCCTCTTCCCATAGCTATTTGCATGACTTTATTCTTTCCCATGAACATGCGGCTGTCTTTTAAAGTCGCGCGTACTTGCTTGAAGAGGTTCGTTCTCATATTTTCATATGAAAAGACGTATACCGATTTGTAGTTATCGACCGCCTCACGGATTTTTTCTACAAGTTCCATCTTCATTTTCGCCCCCTTGCTATCCGTCTTGGTCAACGCTTTCGTGCGCACCCTCTTTGATTTAGGCATGGTGGTGGCGGGCGTTTAGTTCTTTGACAAAAAAAGGAGAAATGTCTTGGGGTAAGCGATCGATATTGATGCAAAAGTCTCGACGCGCACTGGATTCCTGCGAGACCCGAAGGACATTGGCCCTGCCTACAATACTTCACCCCCCGTCTACGCCGGCAAGATAGGCGTCGGCGAGAAAACTGATTCTGATGTGCATTTGATATTCGCACACTCTGCCAACAAGACGCAATTGACGCAATGCTCTCTCCGTATTAGACCATGAAGAAGACTGTACCCCGTCCGTCCCTCCTGTTATCGCAATATTGTCGGGAAAATTGTGGCGGGGGATAGTGTTTTTATGAGGGTTTTCTGTAGAGACCACCGGTAGTCGATGGTACACGGCTGCAACACGTGGTCAATATCGACACAGTGTACATGACCATCACAGTATCACAGCATGTATCCCGAGTGTGTACACGACACACCACCATCGCCTAGGCGTCCGTTTCATGCGTGCTTCCTCGATCTCTAAAAATAGCCATGCGCCGTCGAGTACGTTTGTGCGTAGGCTAAGCTAACTAATGAACGAGAGACAGACGTTTTATCGCCATGTGTCCATGTGTTCATGTTTTATCATTTATCATCATCATATATGATGATGTGAGGGAATGAATCAGAGAATGGACAAACGACTTCACATGTGGATGGTGTGTTGGTATCATCAAATGATGCGTTTGCCGCTGGAAGCTTGCTGCGCCCCGGTCCGCCCTTCACACACGCGCGCGTCACATGCACGCCTGTTGCGCTCGTGCGTCGTGGGGTGGTGCGAGCTCTTCCGAACATTCCATTCTGCGTCCGCGACTGCATTTTTGGACGCGTGCGCACGTAATTGGCTACGAGAGCAACATGAACCCCATCTTAGGGCAGTCGACATATGGTGGTCCTGTCAATAAAGCGGGTTGGAAAATGTCCAACATACACCAGATATCAAAGCCAAACTCGATTGCCAGAGACATTTTCAACCGTCAGGAATGGAGGGACAAGCGAGCGACGGCACTCTCCATGAACGAGTCTACAAAGAAGTCGGCGATGTTCTCGCCGCGTGGTCCGCCGAGGCTCACGCGGCCCATAGATCCTGAGTTATACTCCCCGACGCACGTCCGGCGACCTGAGCCTCCAAAGACAGTCTCCCAACCAAAAGCAAAGTCTGATATTCACGGGCCTCTGCCAGAGAATACGGGACCATACGTCCCCCCACCACCACCTTCGCATGATACACAAATATACGGCGGAAACACAGAGAGAGAGGTCATTTATGGGCACCAATCTGAGGCCGTCCGGCAAATGGCGAAAAAGCACGAGCTACAGAGGATGAAAAATACGAAAAAAACGAGTTTTGATAAAATGGAGCACGACCGGGGGATGAAAACCAACGACTTGCTTGCAATTCCGCAAATGAAAAACGCTGGCCTGGGCATTGTTCGGAATCCAAAAGGGTGGGGTATCAGATGCGATGACAACATCTATGGAGGTAGTGGTCCAAACCAATACCCGAACTTCTGGCCGAAGGAAGCACAAGGATTGGGTTACCATGATGGACCCAAAGCACGAAGTAGCATCGAGAAGCAATGGCGAGACGTAGAAATGAAGTGTGGCAACTTGAGTCCTCGGTACGGAATCAATTCAGGTCTCGTACCGCCCAAGGTAAGCCAGGGCGCGCGGTACTTTCGCCAGCCAGGATCGGAGCAGATTGACAGGTGGGCGATTACGAACGCTACCGATGTCCGGAAATACGCTACAGAAAACCCTCCTGTTCCGAGAAGCGTAGATTGGACGAAGCGGAACACGAATCCAATTACTGGAGGCTCGCATTATCTTACGGAATACGCAACCAGAGCGGTCGACCCCGCCCGGAAGCGACCACAGAACGGGTTCCACAATTTTGACGACCAATCTAGAAAAGCTTGGAATAGAAACATTAAAGAGCACGATAGAAAAATGAAAGAGCTATCTTATCTGCCACCTCCTCGGCGCGGAGTCACCATGCGAAAGAACGCGGCGATCATGCCTCATTGCCCAAACGGGATTTACCAGTGGCCGCAAGCAAGAAAGTGGGGAGTGGCTGGTATGGGGTATGGAAGCGTGGAGCCGGGGGTATTTAATATCAATAAATAGATACGAGTTTGTGTAACGTGTAACATTCGTACGAAGTATGATTCATTATTTTATTCCCAGTAACTTATAGTTTTTAAAAAAATAAAAAATCACAGGGCCATTATTTACTTTTTATTCAAAAATGTACGCCACTGCTTGGAAAATCATAAAAGGACATCATTTACGATCGATCTCGGGTTAAAAATCGGTGATGAAGGTGAGTGCATAAATAACAGCCATTACTTAGTTTTATATTCCCAGTACGTCATCTTGTTCATGCGCATCCTCCGTAACTTGAGCTATCATAAATGACGTGCGGCCAGGTACGGCATTACAACTCATCTTTTATGGCATCGAAGTCGGCAAACACTTGTTCTAACACCGCTTGGATTTCCGTGTCCTGAATCACCGCTGCCTTTTCTTTTTGGATGATCCCGTTGAGTTTTGCTAATTTTCGTGCGGTTTTGGTGGAATACCATGCGAGCATGGCTCTCAATTCCATTGTGTTCATCTGCTGTGACCAAATGTTTACCACCGCGTGTTTCGTTTTCATCGTGACTTTATCTATGGCAGGTTGTAAAATCTTCCTTATTCTAGCATTTGACTCTGGTGACATCTGGGTGCCATCGGGAACAACCATACTTCTCCACGTTTCGAATAATACTGTTTCTTGCTCTATAGACGTAAACGCGTGCACTTTTTCGGCAAGTGCTCGCTTCACGTCATCACTTTCGGCCGCACAAGTGGACCCGGCAAGAACGACGGCCACAAAGGCAATGCAAGCTCGAGCAGCCATCGCATCAAAGCTCACGATCGTCCCTGGCAAATCTTTCCAAGTGCACCCCGTCCACGCACAACACACTCCGTGCCCGTCACACGCACGCACCCACACACACACACAGAGACTCCCCACACATGACCTACCTCGCCAGCTCGCCAGACCGATCCCGTGCGCCATAACCCTCTCCCGAACACCATCCATATTCGTGCGTTTGTTCGTTACTTGACTACTTGACACCCGCGCATACTCAACACACCACTTGAAGTATACATGTCCTATCGATTGTGCGCGGGTATATACATACATTGGTATGGCAAGTGGCGACAGAACCATGTGCAGGAGGGAAAAGGTGCGTCGGCTCCCCGCTTCTTCGACTGCAAGGCCGTGGACGTATGTTTACACGTGTGTTTTGGGCACATTCTAGGACATCGTTGATTCGTCGCCGTGTTGCCTTTGTAATCTGAGCCCATCTCTGTGATGATGAAGAAACGCCGCCCGAGCACTCACAAAATATCGCAGGGGCATGTGGTGGAAAGTCAATCATTGAAAGAAAAGCGTTGGAGACAACAGCGCTTGACAAAAATGATGGACGCGGAGTCGAATGCCGCGTCGAATACTTTGGATGTCGCTGAACTAGAGCCGCAAGTCTTGGACACTTTAAAAGGCATCGTTAATGCATTGGAGAACAGAAAATCCCTGTATGGGCACGACATCTCGTTGGACGATTTAGCTTCGGTCTTTGCCGCATTTGATCGAGATGGCGAGGGCACATTGGATATCGTGGAATTTGAGGATGGCTTGAAGCGACTCGGCCTGGCCATGTCACCGTACCAGCTGGCCGGTATTTATGACGCCATTGGACAAGGGGGTAAAACAGAGATCTACTACGGTCAATTTGCAACGCTCTTGCAATCTGTCAAGAAGGAAATGGCCCAAGAAGTGGTGTTGACGAGTTCTTACCGTGGTGTCTTCCCAGCTCCCAGAAACAATGGGGGGAGGAAATGGGTGGTGAAGTTTAAAACGCCCGCGCACCTTTCATTTCGCCCAAACAGTGCAAAGGCCGTTTTCATCGGTCACTTTGACGACGAGATTCTGGCTGCGAAAGCGTATGACCGTGCTGCCATTGAACGATTGGGCCCTCTGGATGCTGCGGATGTGCTTAATTTTTCAGAATCACTGTCTGCCACACAGTATGCCCGCTTCGCCAAACGGCGGGCACAGCGTGGCGCGGCTAAAGAGGCGTCGAAAAATGCTATTTTGTTCACGCTTGGGAAGGCACTAGCGCAAAAGCGTACCATGTACGGTCACCCTCTGAAAAACGTGCGAGACTTGTTTTCAATGATGGACCGTGACAGTTCGGGCACCATTGAAGCGGACGAATTGGGGAATGCTCTCAAACGACTTGGCTTAAATTTGTCAAAGAAGCAAGTGTACGATTTAGTCACGGTGATGGACTCGGACTCGAACGGAAGGATCGACTTTGAAGAATTCGAACGAGCACTTCGTCGAGGGAAACAAGAGTACGCCGAGTCCTTGAAGCGGCTGCGGGGAACAAACGTGCAAAGTTTGCTCAAGCGGAAGAAACGCTTCTTGAAGGAACAGGTCCCTAAAGAGGAGCGCTTGCGGGGTTGGGATCCATCTGTGTATGTGCCACCCAATACAGAGTTTGATGAGCTAGCGCTGCCTATTCTGCAATTGCGTGAGTTGGATGGAGCCGTGCGCTCTTTTACTTCAAACCTCGAGCAGATCTCTAGGCGTTCAACATCCCCACCCCGTGGTCCTCCGCGGCCACGACCACCAACTGCTCATGCACAATCTACGTTGCGCCCTTCACCACGATCGGCTGCGCGGTCACTACAACGGCCACAAACCACTCCACAGCGGCAGTCTGCGGTGTCCGCCAGATTTGTCCGCCGGAGAGAGTCCTCTACCTCTCCTAAACCCCAACGAGTTCCATCACCTCGCTTAGACTGGAACGATCGTTTTTTTCAGTCTGAGTTGGACACCGGGAATGACCCGTCGCTGCATCTGATGAGTCTCACGAACGAGCACCAACTGCATGCGATCCCAGGCCATGGTGCCTTGGAAAACCCACGAGACTTAGCTGATCGCCGCCACTTTCGAAACACAAAATCATTCCATATGATGAACGATTTAATTCACAAGGATGACGAAGAAAGCGATTGGGACAGACGCGCGGTGCTCACAGCAAGCAGCCATAACAGAGGTCGTCACCCGTCCTACCGGCAGTACTTTGACCGGCCGATATTGCTGGACGAGACGGGCAATCTGCAATTGCACCACCGGCATCTGTCGATCCGTAGTGACGAAGAGACCGTCAAACGCATGAAACCTGAAAAGGCAGTCTTGTCGTTTCGAGGACTCCGCATTTCGGAGGAAGACAAGCCAGGCTTGTATGAAGTCAGGGTAGAGAAGTCCTTAAATGATGTTGTGGAACACGAGGAAACGGATGCAGAAGATGCTATGTTATCCTCGTCGATGCGTTTCTCGCAGGAAGAAAACGCGTTGGTGCAGATTGAAGCGAACATTGGCGTGCTCATCAATGCCGCATACAGAGCTACAAAACGAAGGTACGACATCTTAGATTTGAATAGTGTGATCGATCTGTTTGACTGGATGGACATGGATGGAAGCGGTACTCTGTCCGCGTCGGATTTCAAGACGATACTGGCAAAACGGGGCTTGGTGCTGACCAAGAAACAAACTCAAGACTTGGTAGATGCACTAGATATCAACGACGATGATCAGATCGACTTTGACAGCATTGTGCAAGCAATTAAACAATATCGCAAACACATTGCTGGTTTTCGTGAAAAGAGAAAGAAAAACTCGGGCATTTCCCACTTGGTGTTATCCAAGGAAAAAAAAGAGAAGGAATGGCGTCAGGCACGTCTTGATTCGAGTCAGAAGGCACAAATGTCTTCTACAAATACGGAGGAAAAGGAAAGAAAATTCGCAGAAGAAGCGAAGCAAAAGGCTAAATTGGAGGCGTACTTGAGCAAAACAGAGCACGTTGCGTACCACAACGACGCCTTGAAAGCTGCGTGTCTGTATGATGCAGCGCTGGTTCGAAAATTTGGCCACATTGAAGCGATTCCATTTATGAATTTCCCCGAATCTTGTCCTCAATTGTGGCCAAAGTATCAGCGGGCGGAGTTGGAGAAACGCGACTCACCGTACCTGAAACCAAGCTTGGCAGTGAGTGAGCCTGGTCGACCGTTGGAAGATCCTGCCAAGCATTTTGAAGCAATCATTTCCGCGTCTAGACGAAACAAACCCCCGGTGACCGCCTCGGGCAGTTCGCGCACCATCTCCTCCCTGAACACGGGACAGAGCCGCGGCAACAAAAAACGCCCGAATTACTTGAAACGATACAAAAATGCCAACGGTGTTATTGTGTACTACACGCAAAAAGAGAAGCGGGCAAGCTACAGAAAGTCTACTAACACTGGTGAGTCGAAGAAAAAGACGGAAATTACTTCGGCCGACCGACGAGATATGGACGTGGCGCTGGATAAATTGAGTGACGCGATTTCAAGAAAAAGGAGTGTGTACGGACATCGCATGACCACCTTGTTTGACGCGTTCGCTGCGTTTGACACGAGCAATCAAGGTCGGTTATCTACCGATGATTTTCGCGCGGCTTTGAAACGACTTGGTCTTGGAATCAGCTATAGTGTCGTGAATGATTTGATACGGGCTGTGGATGAGGATGGAAATGGAACGATAGAGTACGAGGAGCTCTTGCAAGCAATGAATGACCGCAAGGCGCGGAAAGAATCCGAAGGGAAGACGGAGACGCCTCACTAGGCACCCCCATGATGTTCTCATATAGCCACTGTATGGAGTTAATTTTAATACAACCATTCATGTTAAAAGACGGATCATGTAGACAAACAGCCCGGTAGGTAGGTAGGTACCAACCACGAATACTTCGTACAGGTGTCCGTGTACCATGTACAGAGATGCCAACATCTACACACCATAATCAATATTGATAGGGTTACATAGTCTCGAGACTACCCACCAACCCTTTTTCACCTGTCCTCTGTTCTCTGTTGCTAGTTTAAGAAAATAAAAAAAAAAGCAATATTCACTAGTGTTTTTTATATAGCTCATCATAGATGCAACAGAAGCCAGAAAATTTATCTCCGCTCAACAGCTTTGCAATTGTTGTGCGGATGCTTGGACCAGCTACAAGTACGCACACGAGGTCGTCGTATCAATTTCGTCGACAAACTTGACATAATTGACTCATTTCTGCCACCAATTTGTGCCTGGTTTCTCTCTCAACCAGCCATTGCAGTACTTGTGAAGATGCCAATCATCATCGATGCAATCGCCAAGAGAATCGTCTTCGTCCCAGTTGTTTTCATAGCGGGCATTCACATTCCATTCAGGTCTGCCATTTTGGCCGCCACCGTTGGCACCTCCTTCGACAAAGAAGGAGCCACCGCCAAGAGCATCCGTATCTTCGTCCCAGCCGCCGAATCTGGAGGGCATGATCAAGCGGCGGCGAAGACGTGGTGGGCGTTTACACGCAGGGATACCTGGGTATAGCTCCTGCCCCTTCTGCGCATAGCATTTAAAGGAGTTTTCGCATTCATTGCATGATTGCTTGAACACCTGCTGCATACAACTACGACTTGGTAGGGACATGCCACGGTCTTGAGCTTTTGCAACCAAAGCATTGAAGGTGGTCTTCGAACAGCTAGCATCGGCCCCAGTCAGCATGGCGACAGCAGCTACAGTCCCAAGTGCGATCGAAGATAATTTCATTGTGCAGAAAAGCGTGGGAGTTTGAGCAAGTAGATGGAAAGAATTTTAATCGAACCAGTCTTCCATGCTGAAAGAGGGCTGACATTGAGAGAAGGGACGAGGCGGGGTAGAGGCACTGCGGTAGTAACACATAACACGATAATAATATTGGGTCCGTCCACGCTACGTGCTACGTGTCGTTTGATCTTGCGCTGAAACAAACCGATATAACTAACACTTTTCATATACTATAGAAAATACAGATAGAAAGAATCCACCCACCCACGCACTCAATCAGCAATACTGTAAGTGATCCGTGATAACCCTAACCCTAACATGGTATGGAAGTCATCTGACATGGTGTCTGTCCTCGGGGGGTATGGTAGGTACGGTATATCATGGGATGTGACGATACAAGGCTGTGTCCATATATGTGTGTGATACCGTTAATTAGATCGAAACGGTTCTAGTGTGTGATAGGCATGTGACCGGGGTTTAGAATATGTACAAGTATCCCGTTCGTCGCGAATCGATCGACGATTAGACGAGACGGTGGGGACGGCGGTGCAACCTGGCGAAGGGTAGGGACGTTGCGACCTCTTCTGTGGACGGGAGGTTGCATGCTGCACGGGACGGTGAGGTACGGGGACGGGACGGGACGGGGGTATTGCAAAAGAACGAAGTGGGAGAATATCTGGGGTGTAGTGCTACGAAGCAGGAAGGTGTTTGCAGTGACCTTGCTTTGCCTATCCAACGCCAAGGATGTTTGACCAACACCACGCGGAAGACGTTGGGCGGATATTGCTACAAGCGCAGAATGAGTTGAAGAGTGTACGGCAGCAAATTGCGGACGGGTCTGCTACCCCAGTTGATTTGGACAGGGTATTGGAGCGCACGGAGGCGGATCTTCGTTCCAAGGCTGAACTGGTTCTGAGTGCTGTCACGCAAAATACGGCGACAGCTTTGCCGACGGTGGCAGAGACTCAGAATCTAAGCAGTGTCCCTTCTGTCCGAAGAACACACAGAGGATCCCAGGCTCGACAAAGGTCGACGTCGCGAGTGCGCACAAAGGTCGAACACGCTCGCTCGATGGAATATATTCTAAACCCCACCAGCGACAATGCCAGAAAATTTCTTGAAAACCGATTTGGTATTCCAGGGCGACGGTCCCCTCAACCCCGTCATGGTGGACAGAGGCGCGTCTCCAGTCAATCACGTGCTCGTGGTGCCGTGGCCAGTCCGCAAAACCGGTTGCCCAAACGTAATCGGGTAGACCCAGCCGCTGAACCACCGGCGATAGCAGAAGAGGACATTCAACGTGGTATGTTGAATCTTATCAATCGTGGCTTTATACCAGCTAATGTAGATTTGTCGGCTGCTTTTTCTCGGGGACCTCCGCCCGTGACGCAAGCACCGGTTCAACTACACGACTGGACCGAGCAGTTTGCAAAAACGCAACCGTACACTTCGTCGTTTGGCTTCAACGCGGCGACTCTGAAACTAGACGTCGCCCGGCCCACGCAAACGGGGGTGTACGAAAAGCCGGCGCCTCTCAAAAAGATAAGTCAACTGCCTAACCAAACCACATTGGATTTGGGACCCAATCCCAAATATGAAGGGATTGCCCCCCCCAAGCCGAGGCTCACGTCGACGGTGGAGGAGCCGGTGGCAGCGACACCTCTAGCGAACGAGAATGATGTCGACAAGATACGGGGTTACAATGAGCTCTTGGACGAATTTAGTTTACACCAGTTCATCATTCGCAAAGGTCAAACATTGACATCAACGCCAGAGTTCAAATCCTTCCACCGGACGAACTTGGCCACGTGGGGTGCGATTACGAACGTCATCAGCGCCTTGGAGAACATTCTGGAACAGTTCCAAGTGCCCGTGGCATACATCGACGGGAAAACTGTCATCGAACTGGCTGCGGACGAATTACGTAAACCGTCGGTAGATGAGCTGTTGCAGTGTATTGTGAACATAGATCAAGTGAATACTATGATGCGGCTTCCTGGCCGCCGTTATGGTGGAGAAGATGGCCCAAACCTGGCTGCTACGAAGATTCAAGCAGGGTGGAGACGATTCGTTTGCAGAACAAGCTACTTGAACTATCAAGAGGCTGCCAAGGCAGCCTCGGCGATCCAAATTGGTTGGAGGCAGTCGCAAGAATATTTTACCAACCGTGCTAGACTACGCCAAAAACGCGCGGATGAAGAAGAACGTTGGCAAAGGCTAACCATGGGTTTTGCTGAGAAATGGGATGATGTGCAAGAAAAGCGTCGTGTCGTCATTCACGTCCCTTCCATCTCGCGAGAAGAGCACCAACGGTTGACCATTCCTAACTTTCAAATCCAAGAGAACCTGCAAATGAGTCGACTGTGTGCTATTAACGACCCTTTGGTTGATGTCATCTACATCGCTCCTATGGAAATAACGGAAGATGTCTTGTCTTACTACGAGAAACTTCTTGAAGTGGGGGGTGTCGAGAACCCCAAATCGCGTATGCGAATTATTGTCCCAGAAAATTTAGATCGCTTCCCATCGCACATGTCACTTACTTCGGTCTTGCTGTATTCTCCACGAAGCATAAAGCGTATTTTACGCTTTATCAACGGTCGAGAGGCATATATTGTGCCCGGTAGCATTGGTGCAGAAGAACGGCGTCTTGCCTTGCGGCTAAATATTCCGCTGCTGGCACCTGAGCCTTCTGTTGCAAATTTGTACGCAACCAAAAGTGGCAGCAAGCGCTTGTTTGCGCTGGCCGACATGAACACCCCACCAGGAGCCCACGATTTGTACGAAGAGGAAGAGATTTACTCGGCCTTGGCAAAACTTATTGCTGCTTATATTGATGTTCCACGCTGGATTTTTAAAATTGATGATGAGTTTGGCGGCCGTGGGCATGCATACTTTGATGTTTCAAATCTCAAACAAGCCGTCATGCTTCGCAATGAGCGAGCGAAGTTTTCAAAAGCAGACAAAAATTATTGGGGAAGACCCGAAGTTCAAGAAGGGGCACGCATGCGTTTGGTCGAAAATATTCGGAAAACGCTCCGTCAGAAGACTGTGATTGCTTGCCCAGAAGTATACAAAGATTGGAAGCGGTATGTAAAAACATTTACTCGTGTAGGTGGTGTTATAGAAGCATGCCCGCAAGATGTGCGCGGGAGTCCTTCCGCCAACCTGTTAATTGAGCCGACGGGAGCTGTAACTTTAATTTCGACCCAAGACCAAATTTTTGCCACCCCATACCGTTACTGTGGCACGTCCTTCCCTCAAAAGACTGTGCCGAATGCAGCTATACGTGGTGCTGCTTTAGCCATCTGTACTAAACTGTTTGAAAAAGGCATAATTGGCTACGTGGGAATTGACTTTGTAACATTTTGGGACTCGGGAAGCAATTGTCAACGTCTATGGGCGGTCGATTTGAACATTGGGCTGACACGGTCTGCTTGTTCCTTCGCACTGTTTCACTTTTTGATGGGTGGGCAAGTGGACTCAGCAACAGGGAATTACATGGTGGAGCCATGGGAAAGTAAAAAACCGCCAGAAGCAAAAGAATTGACAGAAGGGTCATCTTCTATCTTGGACGGTTCTTCTATGCTATCTTCGAAAGCAAGCTCTATCATTCCCCGAAACAAGATGGAAGAACGATGCTACGTAGCCCACGACTGCATTTATCACCCGAATTTAGGTTCCATGCAATATGGGGCATTTTTTAACCTGTGCCGATTGCACGGGGTTGCTTTTGACCTTCAAGAGCGCCATGGGACGGCGTTTATGTTATCGGACAGCCTGGCTGGGGGGACTATTGGCCTGCTAGGGGTCGGTACTACCCAACCGAAGGCTATCCGAGCGGTGGGGAAGTGCCTGAAGTTTATAGAAGGCCAAGTAGGCACACTCCACCAAAAAGGTGAATTCGACACCATCGAATCTAATTTTATGGACATCTTGTCTTCCATCAAAGAGCTTCAATCGAAAAATTCGTGAAAGACATAGTTTAAGAGGCGTATGATGCGAATTGTGGGAAGGGTGTGTGTAAAAATGTGTACTTCGTGCGTACCAAGTATGTAAATTTATTAGTATACAGAGTACGAAGTAGGTAGCATCAATTATGGAACGTTTTCAAAAAGTTACCTTCTCCTAATATAATATGCACCTCTTTCCTTCAGGCACCTTCATGATAATGGCGATATGATACACCACACTACTACGAACTTAAGACTTAATGAACTCACCAACTAAGTAACTACTAAGAGTAAAACGCGTGGTCGTCATCGTGTTCTTCAGAATCTTCGTATCGTTCTTGCAGCCGTTTGCGCTCTGCTTCCGCCTCTTTGATTTTTTGTTCTTTGAGGGCAACATCCTTTTCCGCTTTCCTCCGCCGATCTCCTTTCGTAAACAGATACCCTGCATGGCGTACATATGATGTCGGGTCTTGATCTGCATCTTTCGCAAGATCCGATTTCTTCCATTCTGCAGGTGGGATGATCCAACCCAACCTAGTTAGAGCGTACCGCTCTTCGCCTTGTTGCTCGCTCAAAAGCATTAGAATGTCGTCGTCGTTCTCCATGACACGGTTGCAGGCAAAGTGGTATGCGTGCTCCTTATACATATTCGTGATTAAAGGATCCGCTCCCGCATCCATCAACATGTGCACGGCATCCACAAATCCAATTTTTGTGGCAAACATCAATGCTGTGTTTCCGTCTTTGTCTTGATGGTTTAGCTCGGGTTTGTAGGAAAGCATTAGTTTTAGACGCCGGGCACTCCCCGATTTGATCATTAAGTGGAGGGCCGTCATGCCGTACTTGTTCTGTTTGTTTAATCCTGAACCGTCTATATCATTGTCTAACAAAATCTGAAGAATAACGTCTGCATACGCTGGGGCCATAGCGGCATACATGATAGGGGTATAGCCGTCGACTGTTTGGATAGCCACATTGGCTCCATACTTCAAAAGCAACGATAAAATATCCAAGTGCTCTTCCGTGTCTCCAATACATGACAGAATATGCAGCGGTGTTTCACCATCCACGGAACGGGCATTGGGTGATTTCCCACGCTCTAAAAACTTGCGTACAACTTCTACTAAACCCAGCCGTGTGGCTTTCCATATATCTTCCTTTTCTTGCTCCACCCATGGATTTTTCATTCGCGCCATGGTGTCGCCAAACGCTGGTCTACATTTCGTTCGCTTGGTTTCGGTGGTGTTGTCCAATTCAATGCATGCCTGTTTCAATTCGCGGATATCGTTATCCAACCGTAGATTCTCAGCGACCATGCTCACTTGTGTTTCGTACTTTTTGTACCCATAGCGTGCTTTGCGAGGATCAAACCCAAAGTACTCGTGGTACTTATCTATTTTGCGTTCTTCTTGTTTCGGGCCTTTTCGTTCAGATTCTAACTCCAGCAATCGCTGCTTGATGTTTTGCACCTCAACATCGTTCTCTTCTTGAATTTTAGCCCAGCGTTCATTGTAGTTTCGAACGAGTGTTGCTCGCCTCGCTTTTTTCCTCGATTCTGCCATAATTTCTGCTCTCGCAGGCGAAGAAGGGGATTTGCGGATATCGGAAGACTCTGGTGAGTTCTGCGCATTAGCAGATGCCAATGAGGAACGATACTCGTCTGAATCGGCTGTTGTATCTAACGTTAAATTCTTCCCTGCCATTTCGAAGGGAGCCTAATGCAGCGCACCTGGTCGGGTGCAGCAATGTCGGCGAAAGAATCTTTCCTTTCACCTTGTTCGACAATTTCAAAGCTGATCAAGAGTCACTCCCATCCAACCCCAGCAACGTTACCAGGCGTGTGACACTTTCTCTCGTGCACGCTCAATAAACCACTGACTCACTTTATCACAAACAGCCGACAAGTAGAACAACGTCCTTCATCCTTCACATGTCCACACATGCAACGGCTGCCCGCGATGAAGGAAGCGGTGTACCTGTTCATAGGAACACCAAGACCGTCTCTGTGATATACAAGTACCATATCGTGTATTCTTCTGTGGATGTTGTCCACGTGTCTAGGTATCATCTCGTACCAGAATACCAATACACGTACGAAGACATCCCGCCGGTGGACATAACAGTACCAACTCCAAACGACGTGAAACTCTTAAAACCGAGTATTCGTAGGGTCATACATGAATACACCGTTTTACTTGTTTACACATTTAACGTGATTCGTCATTCGTACACGGTACACCTTACACCTTCCATCTACCGTCGTACCGTCGTCCCGTCGTCCCGTCGTTTTTTTTTTTGACACACATACATATATCTACACAGCAGGTACTCTACATATATAGGCGCAGTGTATTGCTGTAGACTACTACTACCGGTACTCGTTCGTGTGTAGGTACAATATTACAATACAACAATATTCCTTCCCTCCCTCATATCTGTTTTCATTGTGTGTTCTTCTTCGGCTGCATGTTGCATGCTGTGTTTGGTCCTATCATATGAATACGTATTACAATTACGTACATACGGACGGTATCTGTTGTGCTTGTTTGCATGACGACCTACCTCTGTAGTACTGTACGTATATATGGTCGTTCTTGAGTAAATGTGTAAACCGTTATCGTGATCATGTGGCCGCGATGCATGTGGTCCGCGTACACTGTCTCGACCCGCTTGAAGGAGGCGTGATTGGTGTTTGCGTTGGTAGACCCACGCCCATACGGACACGGTAGGGTAGTGACGAGACCTGGTTTTTATTGCACAAAAGTGGATAGCGGTTTTGCCCACCAGAATGGACTCTTTCTGCCCTCTATTGAACCCAGGTGATTGATCGTGTTTTTGATATTCGTATAGGCAATGTCATCGAAAAAGAATGATGAAGATATTCAGTACCAGCCCATCAAAGAGGGAACCTTTCTCGAAGTGGACCCAAAACGAGGTGTTGGAGGTGGTGGGAAAGTCGAAATACTGCGTGAAAAGAACACTAGTCGGTATGCAAGTCGGTCCAAGGCGCCCTATATTTTGCATTTCATTGACTTTCATGTCAATAATCCGCATAACTCGGACCTATATGTATTTCTGACGCACGACAAAAACGGTGCCTCGAAAAAGATGAAACGGGTCGACAATCGGGATACCATTGTATATCTTGAAAATGGTAATGGTGGACGTGTCCGTGGACCGGGGGCAAGGGGCACGTTTTCACAAGAATTAAATGGTGTGACAGACATACTTGCGCTGACCGGCATAGCCGTCGTTAAACAAGCCAATGGAAGGCCCGTCACACCTGACCCACAAGTTCATATTTATGCCAAACTGAATGATATTGGGGATCGTAGTCCTGCCATTTGGTACCCTGTGTTACACTTGAGACGGACGGCTATGGAAGACACGTTTTATGAACGGAAAAAGCTTCTGGACGAGGAGAGAGAGAAATTAAATGCTGGTGATTTTGCATCCCAAAAAGAAGATTCCTTGAAACTTATGGAGAAACATGCGAAGAAAATTTTTAAAAAATACGACGCCGATGGTTCTGGTGAAGTTGATCTAGGCGAGTTCTTAGTCATGCTCCGAAAGTTGAAGCTCTTCATGCTTCCCTCACGGGCACGAAAAATTTTTGAATACTGTGACATGGAGCGAGACGGTAACTTGGACTACGACCAATTTCAAATTTCGTTGCACGTTATTCAAGAGCTCGACAAGCACGACAAACAATCTGGTCGTGATGGGTCACAGCCGCTGTTACAACTGCTGCCACACGAGGCGTTCGACATGATGGATGCAGATAACGATGGAAAGCTGGATAAGTTGGAGTTCAATGAAGCGCTGCGGGCCTTGAATGTTGTTCCCACCTTTTCTAACCAGTTGGATGGTGAGTCATACTTGAAGAGACTTTGGCTGAAAGTTCTGCAAAAAGATTTGCCCCCAGGCGAGCCAATACCCATGTATGCCAAAATAAGGCACTTTGAGCATGCTTTCTTGGAATTGTGTGACGTAGAAGCAGAGCTTAAGGCTAGAGGGATTCGCGTCCCAAAAAATACCATTTTTGGCAGCATTAAACATTCTGCATCTGACAACTCTTTATTGAACATCGCATCCGCGAATACCAAAGAAACTGACGAAGAGAAAGCGCGGCGCAAGTCTAAATGGCTCGAGACAGCGCGAAAAGCGCTGCATGACCATATCGCGGCTGAGGAAAAAAAAGAACGGGCAATCATGCAAGCAGCGCGTTCTGAAGGCTGGGAACGTAAGCGCCAAGAACGTATTAAAGTAGAGCGTGTTAAACAGGCCCAAAAACACCAGGCCCAGAAAGAAGCGAATGCAGTGAGACTTAGTCAGGCAGAAAAAGAAAAGTCTGACCGCGCCGCCGAAAAAGCACGTCGCATGCAAGGTGCAAAAGCTGCAAAGCTATTAAAGACAATGAAACACGAGATGAAAAAACTGCAACAAAAGAGGCAAGAACAGGAAACGAAAGAACGGCGGGAGGAGATGCAGCGGAGGCTGAACGATGATGAGAATGCAGTCATTCGAAATGGATGGGACAGAATGGATTTCAGTGGCCAAAGGTTGCTGGAAGTACCAAAGGAAGCGTACTGGTACAAAGAAAGAAAGGAGAAAGGACAAGAAGCAAAACGGCTATCGTCAGTCAGAATTTTAAACTTCAGTAACAACCACCTTACCAATCTTCCGGAGAAAGGTTTCTTTTTTCATCTCGATGAGCTGCAAAAGATAGATGTGTCGTGGAATCAAATCACACATTTTCCAGCTGAAATGAAAGAATGTAAAAAAGTGCAAATCTTGAATGCGAGCAACAATCACTTGACGCATATTGAGGAAAGTTCGCCGTTGTCTGCATATAAACACTTGGTTCGCTTGGAATTATCCTCAAACCGCATAGAGATATTCCACAAACATGTCATGAGGAATTTGGTCAACTTGAAATCGCTTGAGGTAGCAAATAATGCTCTAGAAATTGTTCCGCATGAAATCAGATATTTGACCAATTTAAAATCTCTTGATTTTCATGGAAATTTCCTTCATACTTTAGGAAAAGAAGGCGGTTTTGCATCTTTGACGGCGATGCATACGCTTAATTTGAGCAATAACAAGCTGGAGTCACTTCCAGATGATTTTGGAGATCTGAGTGCACTTGTCGACTTGAATTTGGGACATAATAAACTGCGATGGCTGTAAGTAAACCAATGACAAATATATACTTTCATCATGCGAAGCATACTAACTTTTTCTGAATTTACGATAGCCCCCATTCCATTGGAGATTTACCTTCTCTCAGAAGTGTAAACTTCTCGAGAAACCAACTAGTGCAAATCCCAGAGGAAATTGGCCGTTTGACTGGTATTATTTGCCTGGACCTATCGTACAATGATTTGACATATATGCCCGATGAAACCGGGGGCTGGATATCTCTGGAATCTTTGGACATTTCGAACAACTATTTGAACAATCTCCCTCAAACATGTGGGAAGTGGACATCTTTGCAAGATTTAAAAATTAAATGTAACCGAATTTCTTCGATGCCTTTGGAAGTCGGATCGTGGTACAAAATGGAGGTTTTAGATTTTCATAAAAACAAACTTTCGAATGTTCCGAAAGAAATTGGGCACATGATTGCATTGCGCGACCTTTCGCTTGCACATAATTTGATAGAAACCATCCCGGAAAGCATCTCATTGATGACAAGCTTGGTCATTCTCAACCTTCAAAGTAACAAATTGCGGGGTGTTCCTGAGACTATCAGGCATGCGAAATCCATAAGAGATTTAAATTTGTCCTTGAATCCTACACTGAAAAAACTCCCAATAACATTGGGCCAATGCGGGCAGCTACGTCATCTCAATGTTTGTTCGTGCGGCCTTTCGGCGCTGCCTGTCGAGCTAGCAAAACTTACGTCGCTCCAAACGCTCTTGCTCACGCACAACAAGATCAATATGCTCCCTGTTGAATACGTCAACATACTCCCTATTTTACTTACGTTTGACATTTCAAACAACCCGCTAAAGCAAATGCCAGAGAAGTGGAATCCCGAATGGAACGTTAGGAGGGAAACTTCTTCCACTGGAACCGGGTATTCGTCGACGGAAGCCGCCGTGTGGATCCAAGAGCACAGTAGACTCTACCCAATTCTGCTCCACGTTTACCAAGAATGCTTTCGAATGACGGCAAACCTTAAAGAATTAGATGCAACTTCGGTTGATCAAGAGAAAAAAGGTGGTGGAGGAAGTTTTGGAGGTACGCGTGCGAAGGAAATCTTTGCCAAACACAGCAACGGGATTCCTCCATACCGTCTGCCTGTCCGATTGAATGCGTTCATTGCAGAAGTCAAAGCGAAGCGCGGTGTACGGTGGTCTGAGGAGGAGGAGGTGACCTGCGTCCACTTTTATCAACACTGTCGAGCGCAAGGGGGGCTACCACCGCGATATGAGCAACTGTATGAAGCAGAACTAGCTGAATTGTCGGAAAAGAAGGAGGAAGCTATGAAACAATTGACTAGAAAAGTTGAATGGTCTAAAAGCGTTTACACCGAGTTACGACAAATCGCGAAGGAAGCATACAGTCGATTTCTAGACGAAACTAGTTTAAAATGGCTTGAAGAAAAACTTCGAGTGGAGCATGCTGAGCGAACCCAAGTAAAGCGGAGAGCAGAATTTACTGCCTTGATGGAAGAAGTTGCTGTCAGAAAGGAACGTCAAGAAAACCGCGCGCGCCTAATCGAGGAAGAAAGAGAGTATGAACACGAGCAAGATATGTTGAAGATCAAAAGTGACATCTTGAAGTTGAAACTAGAGGCTGTAGAACGACGGAGAGTTGAGGAAGAGCGTGAAAAGCTTGAGCAAGAAGCAGAACTGCGGCGTAGAGAATTGCTCGCCGAAGCTGCGTGTGCGTTGGACGAATCCTCTTTAGCATCCACAGAAAGCAGTCTTCTTAGCGCCAACGGGCCGTTTCTTTTGTAACTGCACTCAAGGGAAAGCGTGTGATTTAATGTAAAACATGTTCCCGAAAATTATCAATCGTTCCTAGATTTTCTGCAGATATCTTCATCATCACCATTTCTAAAAAATTAATATAATGGCTGTATTTAATTTAACATAAAAACAGTGTTCATGACATGAATCAAAATTCTAGAAATGATATCCTTCGTGATTTCCATCAAAATTTATATATCAATAAATAGTAAGGCTGTATTATAAAGAAATTTAATATATAATGGCTCTGTATTATGTATAATATTTTAAAACTAATATAAAAGTCAGAACCAGGTCAACTACAAAAAAATTAAACCACTGCTTGGAAAATCAAATAGAATATAATTT
>JACKZZ010005263.1_pt1 | contig 25143 bp, 18 predicted proteins | sample 8027871 | NCBI WGS metagenome assembly JACKZZ01 (sample SAMN15724774, study PRJNA655200) | protist metagenome | isolation source: fluorescence activated cell sorting (FACS) single amplified genomes of... | place: USA: West Boothbay Harbor, Gulf of Maine | collected 2000-07-19 | reverse complement strand
GCATCGCGGTCCTGACCGCGCAGGAAAACGCTGCCTTCCCAGCGCTCTCCCCTCTATGACTGAGACTTGCGTTTCTTATGAGAAGCATCCGGAGAAAAAATCGTTTATGAAGAGCCCTTGCCGTGCGATGACAAGCCGTATCTGCTTGTGCTTGTCTGTTTTGCAAGTCAAAACAATTCCTTATGAGGGAGAACGCCATTCCTTTGCGAGGATAAAGTTGAATGTTCGTTATCATGACAGATATTCATTTACGAGGATGTTGCATTGAAAGTAAGGCGAGGGAGAAAAGAAGCAATGCTGATGGCCGAGAAATTGGCGAAAAGTTGTAGTTCATTGTGTGTAACCGTAGTTCTTTCAACCACTCAGAGATCGGACTTCCTAGTTAAGTAGGTCTTTGTTGACGCCGGAGTCTGGTCGGGCTACAGCCGCTGCTTGCGCCGCTGTGGACCGTGGCCTCCCCCGCGGTCGACCCGATGAACGTGAGCGCGATCGCCTCTTTGGAGCGGGAGTTCGCTTCGGTGCGGAAGCTGTCGCTGCTGGATTTCCGCTGTAATACTGCATGGCTTCTCGCAGACTGTCCCGTGCTCCTGCTCGTATCCTTGTTGTCGTAAGATCCATGTCCACGCAGGGGACTCGGGTACCATCGCCATCCGTCGGGCCCAGAATCCGCTTCCGCAAGCTGATGATATCCTCGTCCTGGTCCAGATTCACCTCTTTCGCGACCTCCAGCACTTGCTCGATGGCGTGTCTCTTCTCGTCCGTCAACGAAATCCTCGTCAAGTCGGAAGCAGGTTTCGCTCCTCGTCGAGATCTGATCCTGCGGACCAGGAAATGTGCCGGCGCCACCTCCTGGCAGGTGTAATCGGAAGCGTCGAAACCGTAATGGAAGATCATGTTACTACTGCTTGTCCACAAAAAATGCTGGTTGATTGTCTGCAGGTCCTCGGTGCAGAGTTCGTTTTCCAACGTACGTAAGATTGAGCAGGCAAGTGCCCGTCTTGGGCTTTGCAGCGAAAAACCGTGCACGTTAACCAGGCGTGTAAGTTCCCGCTCGCTGAGTGGGAAACGCGGCAGGTCCTCTGGGCGAAGTCCGTGGCTCAAACAATATGTGGCGTCTCCGGTAGCATATCCGTCGCTGCAATTGCATTCCAAGAAGACTGTCTGCTTAACGACGACTTTGCTCCGCGGCACGCAGAGTCGTAGTCGCGGTCCGTCTTCGACGTCGAGAAAGGTCGCGTCTGCAGGGCTGAGCGACACTAGTGAGGACCTTCTCAAGCCGGTGAGGATCCACAGGAGAAAGAGTGCTCGCGTCTTAACCTCCATTCCGTCGAGATGCGTCCGGAGCATGACCTTCGCCCGGCATGCTAACAAGCTCCCGGCCATTCGCTGGATATTCGCGAAGAAAATCCGTCTCCTCGCGCCACTCACGTGCACGAGTGAGTCTGTGTAAGAGAGGAAATTCAAGGCAGCGGCGCCGTACTGCACCACCGTGCTCGGCGCCGCTTGGTCCGCGACGTAGCAGGCCACGAACGCCTCAACGTGTGAGACGTGCAGGAGCTGCTGCCCGTCGAAAAATCCTGGCACGGGGACCACCCCGAATTCCACCAAAAAACTATTGAGTTGATTGATGATGGCCTTCTTCGTTGCTCTCGACGTCGTCTTGTGCATCATCTGCAGCATCGTCGGGGTGGCGTCGAAGCTAGAGTCTGTTTCAAAACGATTTCTTATCGTAAACACTCCTTTCTCCACTGGTTTTGGCCACCATTCTGGAGTGTCCACCAACAGCCCGGACGCGCGTGCCCGCGAGAACTTGTTCATCCGCCCTGCTCTTGCGCGCTTGTTCTGCCCTGTGCTCCAACAGCGTAACCCTCGCTTCGAGTCTGTCAATCCGATCTCGTGCAAACAATAAATCTGCTGTAAGGTCCTCTGTTTGTTCCTGGATGATGTCTACCGGTGACTCGAGTTCGCCCTTCTTTGGGGTCGCCGTTTTGCGACGCCCGCAGGAAGATGCGACCAGAGCCAACGGCGCGAAAATGTTGATATGCTGGAAAAAATTACTCGTGAAAACCATGTTATTTTCCTCCGGATGCTTCTCTTATTCCATCGTCCTTCGGAGTCCGATTATCGACAAATTTCCGAAAGAAAAAAGGAAAAAAAAAAAATGAAATAGAGGAGCTTCAAATCCTGCTGTCTGTGATAGAAACAAAGGGCTCTTATCTCGTGCTGTCATTCCTGTTCCATGTGCCAAATTTTGTGATTTTGTCATCTACCTAACCAATTTTTGCGTCGCTTCCGCAACGCTAGTACGCGCGTCATCCTCTCAGTCGCGACGCGGCCAGAACTTCTCCTGCAACCCGTAGAGGGCTTCGAGGTTATTGCACATCTTGAAACGCGCGTCATGTGCCGCCCTGGTCAGCTCATACAGGGCGTTCCAATCCTGCGTGCTGCGGCACTCTTTCTCCAAGAGGCGGTCGACCTCGTCGCCTATCACTCGAAGTTCGTCCACTCTGTCGATGAGGCCGAAAGTCTGTTCCCTCAACTCAACCGCGTCCTCGTAGAGAAAAACCGGCACAGGCCGGATTTCGAGGGACAGAGCTGGCCCTCCATTTCGCTGCGTCAGATAGCACGTCCGCACGTACGTGTAGAGTTGAATCATTATGCGGTAGTGCTCAAGAGATGGCATCTGCGAAGGCGTATCTGTCATCGCTGCGTCTGTGGTCTTGTTACTCGAAAATTCCTTCGGAGATCAGAAATGACAAACCAGAAAAAAACACGATTGCCTCACGTTCACAATCACTTCCCTGTTCCGAAAGAGGAGCGGTTGAAGCGGATTACTCGTCGTCGCTTGTGGTATCAGTCGCGTTATTGTACTGCCTGAGATTCCCGTGATTGGGACAAAGAAAGATTGCTGCACACAGGAAATCAAAAAAAATTTTGACACGTCGCTGCTCCTGGAAATCAACACTTCATGGCGCTCGAGCCCGCGCTTCTTCTGTGAAATCGGTCAAACAAAAAACACCCAATGAAGTGCATGTTTTTGAGCATTGCGCAACACCCGCTGTTGAGTGGGGCGTTTGTTGTTGCACTTCTTCGTTCACGAACAAGTCATCCGCTGTGAGTTCTGTTAAAGCGGCCTGCTCATTGCCTCAATCGCTTCGCCGCCTGCATTTTCCGCTTCTTCTTCTCTCGCTTATTAGATGCTAATTTCTCGAGGTCGTCTTCGAAGTTGGCGAAGAAGGCTTTCTCGACTCCTCCCGCGAAACGCGCGACGTAGCGGTCCAGCGTCTTGTTGCTCATTGCCGGGCCGGCGACGTCGATGATGGCGGTCAGGATTTCCTTCCGTGTCAGCGCGTCCGCGGGGTTTCGTTCTGAAAAGATGTAGCTGAAGAAGAGGTTCTTGTCCGCCATTTTGTCGCGGAAAGCTCGCGCGATTGCGTTGGAGAATCTGCAATCGCTCGCCCCTTTCGTCAAGGCGAAGCAACTCCCCAAGTTGTCGACGTTGACGCAGAAAACGTCCGCGTCTTCGTCGTCCGGGAGCCCGTGCATCGCCCTCGCGTGCTCGATGAGCTCGTCGAGGAAGAGCGCTGCTATTGCTTCCCAGACTCCAATATGCGTCGTTGGTTTCCGCCGCACAACTCCGTCCCATCCTGCGCTAGTCAGTGCCGCGTGGAGGTCTTCTTCCGTCATCTCGAAGGAGACGCCTACTGGCTGCCGGTCGTCAGGGGGGTACAAAATGGCTCCCATACTGACGACGCCTTTTTCCAGTGCTGCGTCCGAGTAAAAGAGCCACCTCTTCGTCCTTGCCTTGTCCGTGACTGTCAGCTTGGTCGCTACTCGCAGGCCCTCTAGTACTTCTTGCAACAGGTCTGCCAAGGCCCCCGTCTTCCGGTTCGCGTGGAGTCCGGCCTCGCATATCTTCGCTATCCTCGCGCACCGTGGTTTCGCTCCCTGCTTGTCCGCGATCGCCGTTTGGAAAAGGATCCGTCCGGTCGCGCTCGCGACCATGTTCGTCACTTCTAGCGTCCTTTTCTCGTCGAGTTCCTCGGTTCTCGTCTCGCGGAGGCGCTCGATCGTGTCCTTGACGATCTTAATCGTCTTGGCCTTTCTCGCGTCGCTTGCTCCAACCAAGAACGGCAGCATCGTCGGATCTTCGGATAACTCGATCTCGTATCCCAATACGGTCAAGAATCTCTCCTCGTCACCAGCCTGCTGCTTTCCCTCTGGAAACGGTATTTTCGATTCGTTCCCGAAGAAAAGGAGCAACTCCATATCCATCGCTGCTCGCGTGATCTCGATGTCTTGTCCGTCAAAGGATCGGACCGTCGTTTTGCTTCTGTGAGAAACGACGACGTGGTCGTCGACGTATATCGACGTCAACAACTTTTCATTTTTCCAGTAAGCTGACTCCATCGAGGTACTTACTGACCATGGTCCGTATACTGACGAGAGGCTCCCGAACAATGCAACGTCCGAGCTATAAAACTCCCACTTCCCCATGTCCGGTTCCGTGTCGCGTTTCCTTGCTGCCGTGGCGCCGCCGGTGAACATCGGATGCCGTCTCAGTTCGTCCGCGCTCATCTCTTCCATCCTCTTAATGCCGTCCGTCACTTTCGCTTCCGGTATTATTTCTCTATCCTCTTTGTTGGAAAAAAACGGGTTCCAAATTGCGAACGCGGACCGCTTCGGTGTTTTATTCCCGAAGAGGTAGTAATAATCCTTCGCGTCTGCCAGGCTGCACGTTACCGGTCTTGGCCTCCTTGGTCCGTAGGCTCGTGCCTCTGGCTCCTCAGGTTCCGCGAAGTGTTTTTTCTCTTTGATCATCTTCCTGAGCTGTTTCTCCGCACCAGTCTCGACGACCAGGTCTTTCTTCGCCACTTCCCGGACGAGGTCCCAGCTGTTTTCGCGGCACATCAGTCGCTTCATGACTGTTAAAATCGTGTTGATGCTGCAGATCCCGATGGCGTTCTGCGACATCACTCCGTTGTTCGAGGGCCTAAAATCTATGCACATGCGCAACTTGCGAAAGATCGTCGCTGTGCCCCACGATCCGTCCACTGTGAAACTCGCGCCCTGCTTGACACCGAAAGCCCTCGCGGGTATCGTCAGGCCGTCGCGCAGTAGCTCTGCGATCGTCGTCGGGTGGAAGGCTCCCTCAAACTGCCGCGCTTTCTCCCGGAATTCCAGCAACATCCGTTCCTGTTCTGGCAATTCCATCCAGTCGATCCCGTGCTCGAAGGACCGGAGTGGGTCCTTGTGGAAGCTCTTGACCGACTTCTGAAATTTCTTCATCCGTCGCCGCTGTTCCAGTCTTGCCAGCGGGTGCACTTCCCGCCACAGCTTGTTCTTCGGGAAGTCGATCGGTGGTTGTGGCACCCCTTCTCGCAAAAGCGTCTCGACGATCCCTGTCTCGTCTCGTGCTGCCAGGAGGGACATGTTCAGCTTCCCGCTCGTGTTCGCGAGGTGCGCTGGCATCTGGCTGCGCCATCTTCGGTTCCTATCTTCGTCCGACTTTCTTCGCATCACCAATTGGGCCATGGCTCTGCGTCGTTGATCATAGAAATCTTGATCTGAAACCGTCTCGTACCAATACACTGCCTCCCTCAAATCCTGCGGCACTGAAACGCTGCCCAAATGGGTCTGCTTGGAGTCGTAGACTACGCCGTCTCTGTATAGGAGTCTCTTCTTATCGAGGGCGGCTTGGTCTACGGTGGTCCGCTGCGCTAGGATCGTCGCTCCGACTCCCTTCGCCCCGTACTCTCTCGCTCTCCTATCGGCAAGGCGTTCGCTCATCTTGTCCTGTTGTCTAACTACTTCTTTCACTGCGCTGTTGTGTGTTCGCTTCTTGCTTCCCTGTTTCGAGATGTCGCGAGAATGTACTAATTACGAGGTCGTTGTTTGTTGGGGGGGAAAGGGGCCATGGCCCGTTGCCCTCCAATTCTAATCACTTTATTCTCATCTGCTCGTAAATCGGAATGGGAACGAAAGAAACAGAGATGTTTCCCGTTCGCGGATGCTGAAAAGCGGAGCATGTCATTTCTTGATGAAGATGCGGCAAAGCGGAAAAGCGAGCTGTCCCCACGCGCCCTTCTTGCCGCGTGGGGCCAGGGGAAACGGAAACGGAACGAAAGTCAGCGGAGAAAACGTGAATCATCGGAGCTCGAGGGAGTCTCTTCCTCAGCTCTTAGGATGTTGGTTTGCACGGCTAGTGGTGCTCATTCACTGTTGTTATGTCGCGTGTAGATTTTGTTGTCCCATGCCTCTTGGCGCGGAACTGCGAGACTCATTATCATTACTCATTTCTCGGCCGTCTCCCTGCGCCGCCTTCTGGTGGTGGCTAGGGAGTCGGGGATGTCCATAGAAGTTGTTCGGTCCTGTTCTAATCTGCACGCGGACGGGCTTATTTCTGGGGTCGTTAAGTGGGCTTCTCAGCAATTCATTAATCATTATAGTGCTGCCTCGTCGCCCTCTTGGGGAGACGCACGTGCGGGCTATTTTACGGGTTCCAGGCTGGTACATATCTCTGTGCTTTTCGAGAGCGGGAAAAAAAAAAAATGGATCTATGTAAAAGGGGGGGTCTCGCGTGCTAGAAACCCGACCTCCCTTTCTTCGGAAATTGCTATTGACATCGGTCGGTCTCTTTAAACAGGACCTGTCCAAAACTGTTGAGTTGGGAAGCAGAAAAAAGAGGTGGAAAAGATCTAATTGAAGGGGAAAAGTGAGTGGGATCTGCCGCGCGGTGGCAGGTATATTACACAACCGTTGCTGCAGCCGTATCTCTGGGGGCTGTTCAGTGAATTAGACTAGGATGTCGAACGTTTCCGGATACTGCTTACGTCTACTCATGAAACTATGGTCTGGGGGGCAGGTCGGGTCGGTGCGAGTCGCATGTGTGCTCGCGTCCGTCTGTGTGCGGGTGAACTGGCATGCAGCAAAGGTTCGAGCCGGCACTACGCCTCGGCTCGTCGGCGTAAGTCTCATTCCCGTTCGTGCTTTCGGGGGCTTGTCTGCAATCCACCATGCTGCTCCATTAGTTCTGCGTGGCGTCTGCTCCTAGGTATCTTTTCGCGTCGAGATACACTGAGTATGTATCTTTCGCGAAGTCGGTCACGCGGCGCCAGAGGCCGGGGTTGGAGTCAAAGTCCACGTCTGCGTATACTCCCTTGATGTTAGCAATGTTCTCCATGATCGTCTTCCGTGTGTCGATCATCGGAGCCTTTGGCAGGTGCGACCACCTGCATGCCCCGCTCTTGAATGCGAGGCAGTTTGCGCCGCCTGGGCACGCAAACTTGCCTTTCAGCATATTCGACATATGAATCCGATACGTCTGCGGGACGAGCCCGCTATACGCGGGCACGTCCGCCGGCGTATAATTTTTTGGGTAGTCCGGAGGGCACACAAAGGTGCACAATGGTTCTCGTTGCGTCGCGTCGTTTGGATCGAAATCGAAGGAGAGTTGTTGCGGTCCCCAGTCGCGGACCGTCATCTTCTTCGTGTACTGGTTCCGCTGTGCGGACGGGTCCGCTGGTTGTTGCCAACCTCCCTTCGCGTAATCGTCTTGGCCCGCTCCTTGAAAAGACACTTTCTTCCGTCCGCCATTGAGAGCTGTATTCTTCGCGAGCATCTCGTCGGTTGAGGTCGTGGACGCGAAGCCTTGCCTTTGTTTCCACGTCTCTCCGTAGTTAGACCACAGCGTGTCGGCCCACGGTTTCGTGGTGAGAGTCGACGACGGCTTCATCTTTGGTGACCACGCTGGCTTCCCTGGCGAGTCCTTACCTTCTGTGCTGTCGTCGTTCTCCCCTGCTTTTTCGAGGCCCGCGTACACCAGGGTCGCGAGTCGGGGATCCGCCTCGCACATCCTCTTGAGGCTTTCCCATGTCGGTGCGGCCGATATGTTGGTCTGAAGGATCGTCGTGAGGCAATCAGTTGTGATGTGCTCTCCTGTCCCGCGCGCTCGCATCGCGTCGAGCGTTTTAAAAGTTGCCCGCACCAACAAAGCCCATTTCGCCCCTTTTCGGGAATTGAAGTCGCAGATCGAGAAGGCTACTTCTTCGAAGCAATCCAAGACGATCCTCTGCTCGAGTTTGAGCCTTGTCGCTTCGCGTTCCATCACGACCGAGATCGCGATGCGCAGGGCCGCCTCTATGTCCAACTTGTTCAAGCTTGCGAAAAATTCATCGGCTGCCTCGTTGCGGCCCGTCGAAAACATGCTCGCAATCGTCGCCGGGTTATCGCTCCAGGCTTTTCTCTGGAGTACTTCGACCATCCGCAACGTGTCGGCCATCACTCGACTCTCGAAGGTTTTACTTTTCACCCATCCTAATGGTGGGATGATGCATTTGAAGTACGCGAAGCCTATCGAGTCTGTGATTGACTCGATAAAAGAGAGGAGATCGCCGATCTGCCTCTCGTCCGCTGGGTCGTGCATTGCGAGTTTTTGCACCGACCTCCAGTTGGCTTTCCAGCTCTTCTTATTCAGTTCTCGGAGGCGATCAAATCTGCGGCACCCATTATAAATCACCGCTAATAATGGGCGGCAGCCGAAGGAGGCGAGGCTGCGCTGGAACCTCTCCGGCGTTGATGAGAGGAGGTCGTCGACCCATTCCACTTGCATGCTTTCCGTAATGCGTGCGTGATCGACCCAACCTTTCGTGTCGGTGGGGATCGGGTTTGCCTCTTCCGCCGTTGCCTTCTTGAAAGCTGCTTCCGCTAGTCGTCGCGTCTTCGATGGTGGCACATCCCCCCCGTCTGCAGGTCTTCTTTTCTTCACTTCTGCCGCCATCTCCAGGGATTCGCGCACTGCTCGTTCAAGCTCGTCCTCTGTTGGGGCGTCTCGGCCAGAAACGCTTCCTGCCATTGCTGCGAGTCCGTCGGTAGCCGCGAACGAGACTCGTCGCGCGGCGTTCTCTCGTGTGTTCGCCGCGGTTGTTCTTGCGCGGCCTGGTTCCGCATCGTCCGCCGTGCTACCTGCGTCTCCATCTGTCGTTTCGCCGGCTGTTCCTCCGCTCCCTGGGATGTTCGTGTTCGCAGGTGCTGAAGCCGCGTTAGCTGCACTCTGCTGTTGTTGCTGTTGTGGTGCTCCGCCGCTTCGCCCTGTGCCATGCGCGTCGCTTGCCGCGGTGCCGCCATCCCCGGGGGGTGGGTTGGCGTGTTGCTGTTGGTTTGCTGCCGTTGAGCTACTGTTTACGGTTTGTTGGCCTGGATGTTGAACTGGTTGAAAGCTTCCTGCACCGGCTGTGCTTGTACTGTTCCCCGGAGGCGGTTGTGACTGTTGTCCGATTCCTGTCTGTGTACCTCCCTGGTTGGTTCCTCCTGGGGGCTGGTGACCATTTGCTGCCTGATTCTGGCCTGTTGCTCCCGACGCATTGTTTACCGATGTTGAGGGTTGCTGCTGTCCCGTCCCTGTCGCGGGCGTCGACGTCGAGCCGGTGTTGTCGGTGTGCTGGTGGGTGTATGTCCCTTGACCTTGTTGCGCCTGCCCGGCTCCTGCGCCTGCGCCCTGACTCTCGTCTACATATCCTGGCGGTGCATTCTCTGGACCCATGACTATCAGTCCTGGGGCTCCTGGCTGCGGGAGGGCGAAGTTCGTGGTCGGGGCCGTATCGGCAATGCTCGTGGTCCTCGCAGGTCCTCTATCTCCGCCTACTGATATTCCATGTGGGCCTGTAGTCACGGCGTTCACGTTAATGTTTTCTTGCGGAACCGCTGCTGGGTCATGTGTCGCATTTTGCGACAGACGGCATAGGAGTAGCGTGCAAGTTGTCGCGAACTCAGGGACGTTGAGCAGGATCTCGTTTTGTAACTCGGCCCGGAGATACATTCCAGCGAGCACCGCTAGTCTTGCTGTGACTCTTTCGACTGGCCTGAAAAAATCGCACAGTGCTGCGCAGACAGCAGGCAGGTTGAGGCCCCCTTCCTCAGCAACCTGTTGGATAATTCTGCAGCCGAAAAGATCCTCATCTTGAGCCGGATAATCGAAACTCGTCCTCTCCGGAATTAACGGAGCGGGATGCAACAATACTAATCCCTGCAGAAGCAGGCGCAAAGCTGGTAGCACGATTGCGGAATGTGTGCGGAGGTATGCCGGTGAGAGTAAATCGTGGTCGTCCCAATATCGGTGGTATTCTGCCGCACTGTGGAGTCGGCCGCTCTGTGAAAGTGCGCCGAGTCCTCGGAAGGTCGTCCGCAAATTCCCCCGCAAGGGGTCCGGTAGAACGTTCCACGCGTCTCCGCTTGCACGACCCAGCTCAGTAAGTGCATGTTCGTAGAAAAGACCGCCCGCGTCTAAGAGGTCAGCTGCATCTCCGAGCTCCATCATCATCGATGAGGAGTGGTCCGGCAGCACTGCCGAACCTTCATTGTCGATGAAAGTGAATCGATTGTAACGTGGTGCCAATGCGGAGCCCAGATTTGCGGTCCACGCCCCTAAGGGGTCGTGTGACACTGCCACGAAAGGTGGGGTCGCACGCCCCGGCGTTGTTGTGGCGGCGACACAATTGTACGACATTGCTGTCGACGTCGTTGCTCTTTCCACGGAGACGCTTGGTTTGCCAAAAAGCCAAGAAGTTAGTCACACCACTTCACATTCACGTCACGATCTGTGTCACACACTTCCTGAAAAAGGAAAGAACGAGAAGGATGAGATGGCGAGTTCGTTTCAGATCTCGTGTTCGTTTCTTACCGCGGAAGTCGTCGTCGACTGTCTCGTGTCTGGAAAGCAAAGGAAGAAGGTCGGTTTCTCGTTGCTCCTCTGTCCTGATCTTATCGTGTCAGCTCGTTGTGCCTGTCGCAGCTGGGTGCGCTATCGCAAGCTTCTCTCGGTGAGATGCCGTCGGCGCAAGTGCATGTCGAGAAAGAAAAAAACGCATTTTGTTTCAAACTGTGTCTATGCGTATGTGTTCTATAAACTGTGTGTGCGGGTGCTTGTAGTACTTCGCGAGAGAGGTAGCTGGAGCGCTTTCTTCTTACGCTTCGCTGAGCGGGATAAATTTGGTAAGCTGGATGCTGTTATTCTTCTTCATATATTGTTGACTTTCTCTTAAATGTTGTCTCGCTAACTCGCTGGTTGTTCTACTTACGATTTGTGATGCGGGAATGGAACGTTCGTTGAGCGAAAAAGCGGGGAAGCTGTGGTGAGGTGAGATAAAAAGAAAAAATTGTCTTCCGCTCTTTCATACGAACCTCCCGTTGCTGTCCTTACCGATAGAGGCGGGAAGGCGACTCGCTGGGGGGGATGGTTCTATGCATGGAGACTAGGATGCGGAAAGAGATGAGGATGAGGGATTCAACTAAGACTCGTGTCGGAGGTGATCCATAAACCCAAACCGATGAATGTATGATCGTGAAGAAGAAAAAAAAGGAAAAAATAAAAACAAATTTAAGTATGATGTTGAAAGGTCTCAAAGATTGGTGTATCTGATATGGATCGTAATTTGCGACCCTTCTTCAAATCGTGTCTAATTTCCAAACTAACTTAAGCCAGGAGAGAAAAGGAGACTTCGTCCTCATAGGAGGATGAACAGTGTGGACGCTTCCGACCCTACGCTTAGGTCGGTACCGCCCTCATCATTGACTTCGGAAAAGTGGCCTCGTTCGTATGATCTCCTGATCTCGAACAAGGGAAATCCAGAAAATACATGGCCTTCGGAGAGGCGCAAAGGCTAGCTTGACCTCCTGAAAGAGGATCACATGAGGGTTTATATTCAAACCCCATTCAATTCATTCACTCCATTATCCTGAAAGGATAAGAGATTAAGTTATTCTCCTTGACAGGGGAAGACATCGTCTTGTATACGCCATATGGCTAATTCTACTACGGTTTGCTTTTGAAAAGAAAAGATAAAGTGATGATATACCTCCCTCAGAGGGGAGTATGGAGAGGGAAGAAAACTTTGAAAAAAGGAAGGAAAAAGATGTGTGAGAAGAAAAAGTACTAACTTCGTTTTTTGGAAAGTGACGAGTACCCCCAGAGTACCCTGATCAGTGTCGCCCACCGTCTTTAGACGAACTACCGACCCCCTAGCTATAAAAGCTCGAGATTCTGTAGAAAAAGGGCTCTATTCGACGACTAACTACAAATTTCCTAATTACTTCAAGCGGATGAGCGGAGTCGCCCATTTGCAATAAATTATACTCCCAGCACAAGTGCCAGGACAATAAAACTCAGACCTTTCTGTGTGCTAAATAAAGTTTAGAGGTCTATCTGGTAAAAATGGCCCATCTGTGGTCTGAATAAAATTCAGACCTCTCCGCGGTCTGAATATAATTTAAGAGTCTCTCTCTTTGTAGTCTGAAAAAGTTAAATCCTTCTCGCTGACTGAATAAAATTCAGTCAGCTCCGTAGAGTAAATAAAATTTAGAGGTCTATGTGGTCTGAATAAAATTTAGCGGCATATCTGGTTTTTAAAAAAATGGCCCATCTGTGGTCTGAATAAAATTCAGACCTCTCCGCGGTCTGAATATAGTTTAAGAGTCTCTCTCTTTGTAGTCTGAAAAAGTTAAATCCTTCTCGCTGACTGAATGGAATTCAGTCAGCTCCGTAGAGTAAATAGAGTTCAGAGCTCTATGCGGTCTGAATAAAATTTAGCGGTCTCTGTGGTCTGAATAAAATTCGGACCCCTATGTCGTGTGAATAAAGTTCAGACCTCTACGCGGTCTTAAGGAAATTCAAACGCCCACGCTTCGAGTCGTTTTCTATGCGACAGACTAGCGCCGAACTACCAAAAACATTATGAGACTTGTGCTACGCTTACAAGAGTTGAGAGTGGAGAGTTATCGTCTGAGAAAATTCCCTACGAATCTGCTTACGCAGGCACCTTCGCTGATGCTTATCAAACGCCTCCCATCCGTTCCCGAACACACGCACAATACTAACGCTATGGCTCTCATGACGGCCCCTCGCTAATTTTACTCGATATTTAGATGGGCCGCTTTCCACTGTAGTCGCTTTCTCAAAATCGTTTCACATTTACCCAAAAGCTCCACACATGTTTCTGACCTGTAATACTTTTGAACTCTCCACACGTTCGCAAAGTTCACATCTTTCACCTTCAAAGATTCCGAAACTTCCCTCTTTTATTTCCTTGCATCTGTAAGACCTATCAAGGAGGCCGTGGCGGCTCTGGCATCTTGCAATGCCTCCACCACCGACCCATTGCTCCAGCACCCATCCTCAGCACCGACGCCCGCGCTTCGACTTTTTTATCAGACCCGTCCTGGCCGATCCCAGGAGTTGCTTCCTTATCGCTACTCTCTACACTTCCACACATGGCGTCCCCCTTAACCTCCCCCCCGCTCTCGCTCACACTGGGCTTCATTTTCTTCAGCTCCTTCCCCGTCGACACATCCTCCGCTAGTTGTATTGCGGTGCCTTCCTCTTCCCCGCGCGACCTCTTCTTCTTAGCCCCGACGTCGCTTTTTTTGCGACGTCGGTCCGCCATTCCCAGAATGCATGCGGGCCCTGCTTTTGTCCTGTCATCTGCAGACTCGTTTATGTCCTTCCGACTACCGTCGTGTCTCTCCGCGGAATCCGCTTGCAGGGGACGAGTATCATTCGCAGTTCTTGCAGTGCTCCCGCTAGTTTTCACATTCCTTCGGGCTCGCGACGCAGTACACTCTTCCGCGCTGTGGCCATTCTCTAAAGACGACGCCGACCCTTTCTTTGGTTTTTTTGCTTCACTCTTAAGGATCTGACCGATCCCAGGAGTTGCCCCCTTATCGCTACTCTCTCCATTTCCACACATGGCGCCCCCCTTCTTCTTGGACTTGGAGGCTTATTGGACTTGGAGGCTTCTTGGACTTGGAGGCTTCTTGGACTTGGAGGCTTCTTGGACTTGGAGGCTTCTTGGACTTGGAGGCTTCTTGGACTTGGAGGCTTCTTGGACTTGGAGGCTTCTTGGACTTGGAGGCTTCTTGGGCCCGCTTTCGCTCACACTGGGTTTCATTTTCTTCAACTCCTGCCCCGTCGGCACATCCTCCGCTGGTTGTATTGCGCTGCCTTCTTCTTCCCCGCGCGACCTCTTCTTCTTAGCCCCGGCGTCGCTTTTATTGCGACGCTGGTCCGCCATTTCCGGAATGCATGCGGGCTCTGCTTTTATCCTGTCAGCTGCAGACTCGTCTATGTCCTTCCGACTACCGTCGTGTCTCCCCGCGGAGTCCGCTTGCAGGGGACGAATATCACTCACAGTCCTTGTAGTGCTCCCGGTAGTTTTCACATTCTTTCGGGTTCGCGACGCAGTGCACTCTTTCGCGCTGTGGCCTTTCCCTGAAGACGACGCCGCCCCTTTCTTCGGTTTTTTTGCTTCACTCTTAAGGATCTGCGACTTTGCGGGGGGTTTACTGGAGGACTTGCCCCGCGTTCCGCCACCCGCCGTCTTTTTGTCCCCACCAGGACCGCTGTCCCCCTTATCGCTAACCCGGGCGCACTTTCTGGCCTTCTTTTCGCTGTCGGGCGGGCGTATGCGGACGCTCATCCTACACGGAAAACCGTCACAATCAGGAGTGACATCATCAGGCCACATGCCAAATGCACAATCCACGTCGCGAGCCCCGTGATCATTTAGCCACTCACTCCACTTCTTCTTGAATGCGGCCTCCTCGTCGGGCGTGCCCGCTGTCCTCTTTTGGATGTCGTCCCTGTAATCATTCATCAGATCCCGCCACTCGGCCACCCTCCCGGAGACAGTCCCCTCCTGCATCAACACCTTCACCCAAAGGCTCACACACACAGCGCACCGAGTCCCACACATTGGGCCTAGGTATGTCCTGCGCTGTTTTTCGGGTGCGCCTGCTGGCGGCACCACCATGCAGGTCATGGACCTACTCATCTTAATCGTCGGATAGTGCTTTGATATAACCTCGCTCGCGCCTATTGAGTGGAAATAGACCCCGATACCACGACTGCTCCCTTCACCCTCTCGCACAACATCAACTCGGGGAAAACTCTCCAGAAGCGGCGCCCACCCATCCCCAACCCAACGCACAACCTCCAACATCCCATCCCGACTCATGGGGGCCAACTTCGCCCGCTTTACATGTGGATCTCCCCTCGCAACCGCATCGGGCAGGGTTCGCGAAGTCCAATGCTTTCTCGTATGGTCCACTGGTAACTCCACACCATCCTCTTCTATTTCCTCTTTTTCGTTTTTTTTTTCTTCCTCTTCGTCTTCAGATTCGACATCAATGCAAACACTTCCCACATCACCACTCGACGCTTTGGATTTTTTATTGTGCTTATTCACCTTCTTCGGAATCTCGATGCCCCCAATATCCATCATTTCCCCAATAAGATCCCGACCAACAATTTTCACTGTGTGCTTCCCACGCTTGTTCGCACCTGTGGCGTCTATAGATCCTATTGACGGCTTGCCTGTCAGTGCGGCGATTCTGTTATTAGCGCCACATCCTTCCGCTTCTCCGACGCTGCTGCTCACGGTCACCTTTTCAAAACCGACCGTCTGAGGGAATCCCGACACCATTTTGTAAGCGCCCCCGAATAATCTCAGATCCGTAGCACCCGGGTAAAGCTGCAGACTCGGCATGTCGTAAACCTCCGACCTCTCACATAGCGGGAAGAACTTTTTTGCATCGCGACACACCGCGATCTCCTCCACGCCCACCCCTGCGCTTATCGTTTTTAACTTATAGACGACGATGAACTCGCTCCCTGTTCTCTCGTCCACACATCGCGTCCCTTCCTCGAGTTTCGGCCTACAGAGATCCGCTTGCTTCACGACTCGAACAGGAATCGTAACCCTACGCGATGAGTAGACAGCCCTGTTCCCGATTCGTATCCGAAAGAGCTCCGCCATCAAATCAGACAACGCGCACCTTTCTTCTACAGACACTTCCTTCGAGAAATGCGTCACCCACTGATCCTCCCAGTTCCATGGTATTTCCTGTTTGTTGATTTATAATTTTCCACAACCCGACCAGATGACTACCACACAACGCGACCCATTTGATCTACCGATGGTCACTTGATGCATTTACTGCCTCACTGTGTCATATTCTTTCTTGGTATCGTTATAAAAGACAAAGAATTCTGCTAATGCATCCATGAGGTCTAAATTTTATTTAGACCTCTGGGAGATCGCAGAGCTCTGCTGTGGTATCTGGGATGTGTCAACCCTGTTGGTACGCCGCATGGGTCTAAATTTTATTTAGATATGAGTTACCATATCAAGCATTTTTCAATACCATTCCCATAAGTCCACAGCTTCCTTCCGAACGTTTGCAGTGCTTCCCCGTCTTCTTCTCGAATCCCTGATATAATAACTCCGAGCCATTAAGTGACGACATATCTCCACTATCCGACGAGGAAATTGAGCTGCGGCGTCCGCTAGAACGGTCTGCGTCTTGCCCTCCGTCGCTTATTTTCGGTATGGGCATCGCGGATATAAACCCACGGACTCCACCAGCGCCGAGGTTCACCAGATCCATTGCCTCCTGACGCGACATACGATGCCTGTATTTGCGCTTCTGCGACCCCCCACCCATATGGCTCGCGTGCGTCTGAAACAACGCGGAATCATGCATGTTCCATAGAGAGTGCAACTTTGCCCACGCGGGCCATTTTCCGGGCATGCACCAACGCACGGGCGACGGATTTTTTGCGAATATATCCAACATCTCCCGACACACACCCACTAAATTCACGGGCACTGATTCCGGTTCCTCGTCCCAGAAATCGCACATATGCTCGTCTGATTCCGCCAATTCTTTCTCCAAAACACCCAACGCATTTCTTGCGTCCCGCTCCACAGAATCTCCATCCAGCCTCACCCTCCCACAATCGCCAGTGTGAGTGTACCGCTCCGGGAACGTAATCGATTCGATAGCGATCGGACCCGACTGGTCATCTTTTCCGCGTGGGTCCCCTCCGCTGCATGTCCACCCCCAGTCCTCGTTGTCGCTTTCCGCGAAGTCGCTGCCCTTGTCGTCGTCTTCGCCCCCGTCGTCGCTGCTCCCGCTGCTCTCTCCGTCCCCGCCCCTCCACTCGCGACTCTTCGGGTGCTTTTTGAGGAACTTCAACCTGTTCTCCTCCCTCGGTATCTTCTCCTTCTTTTTCCACTCACCTTTGCAGACCCCCGCCCGTGACGCGCGATATTTCCACCGCCGTCGATGTTTCAAGAGGATGTCGATCATCGCCAGAGTCGCGCAACCCTTCGGGTGCGTCTTCTGTCCGCACTGCAGCTCCGCACGCATGCACTCCGAGGGCCCATTGCTCGCAGACGTCTTCCTCAGTATCAGGACCAGATCCATGAAATCGGCCCGGTCAATTTCTGACTTTAAGAGACCCACAATGCGCAACGTGTCTGCGTCTGTCATATCGTCCCACGCTAAGCCCCTCCGCAGCATGGGAAACCGCCACTGGTACTGCCAACGCAACCGGAACAACAACTGCCCGACGCGCGCCCGCAGACCTTTCATAACCCGCCGCGTGGCATTGTCGATGTCCGATAGCGCGGCAAATCTCATGACTCTCCTTAATATATGGGACATCTGCAACCCCCCGTCTTCCTCGATGCGATTTTTCCAGGCCTCTAACTTCTGCAACTGCGGCAATCCGTCGACCAGATCCCCTAGATTACAAACAAGCGTCGCGCACAAAGCGTCCTCCGGCAGAATCGCAATGGCGACGATCTCAGACATCGCCACGGGATCCATCAGCATCCTGGCAACCTTCCCCGTTTTGTTTATCTGGGGGAATTGTCGACTTATGCGCTCGTCTGCAGACATCTTAACGCTGTCGGACCCGTCCTCTGCCTCTTCCCGCTCATCTTCTTCCAGAAACTTTCGCCACTCGTCATCGTCAACGTCAAACTGCAACGCCGGCAACAAGAGCGGCGCCCTTGTGGCAACGAACTGCGCCACCCCTGCCGGGCCTAGAAAATGATGGGCGCACGTTTCCCGATACTGGATGCACTGAGTCGCGACCCTCACAGCGTTCCTTATTGCCAGATCTGCGTCCGCCGGGTTCTCGGAATACAGCAAGACCTCCCCGCTATCGAAAATGCCGCCCATTCCGAACGTCTCTGCGAATTCTTTCACAATGCCCGCAATGCCCTGCTTTTTTTTTGATCCTTGCCCCATTCCTCCCCTCTTGTCCACCCCGACCGCTTTGAGATGGTCGAGCGTCGCCTTCAGATTATCACGCATGTCCTCTGTGATGGTGCTTGTAACCCGCGCAGTGGCCCGTATCCACTTTCCGAGTCGATCCTGAGCATCCAGAAGAGTCCCCGCAGCCGCGAAATACTTCGAGGTAAACGACAGACGCCCGTTAACACCATCGACGCGAGACAGATATGAGAAATTGCCTCGGTGGGTCGGGCATTTGACATGCAACGAGAACGGCCGAACGAAGCCGCCAGAACAATGAGAATCCGCCATCTCAATTGCTGAGGGTATCGCCTTATGGTCGTCGCACCTCAACACCGTCGGAACTAGTAACCCGCTCACCCCGACAGACCTGAACAGATCCTCGCCCCCACATCTCTGCACTGCTTCTCGCACCGCATCCACTGCGAGCTTGATTATGTCACAAATGACCACCGCCATTGTGTCCATTCCGCAGTCGGAGACAGGCATTAATGTAACCGGCAGGTAGGCCCTATCATCATCCACCAAACAGCCCAGATCTCGAGAACCCCGCCCGTCTTCGTCCGGGCCATTGTCTCGATTTGGCATCTTCAGAAAGTGCCCGTCTGCAGCACAGAGCTTCGCGCGGTATGTGATCACGGTCTTTCTCCGTAGTCGCAACGCATCTGTCAAACCTCCTGCTATTGCAACAGTGCTCCACTCCTTATTTCCGGTCCCATTTGGCGCAGATGACATCAATAGATCCACTTCTGGGATGCTGTCCAACTGGTCCCCGTATATCCTGTGATAAATTACACAGATAAGCTCTGACATGTATTCTATTAATCCACACACGCCGACGCTGCAGAATATTGTATAGAACCACCCTTAGACACCATACGAAAAAACTGTATAAATAAAATTTACACCACAGCTGCATAATCGTGAAAATAAAATTTAAAACACAGCTACACAATACAGACTGAGAAAATGAAACTTGTAATCCTATAGACGCACACCACAGCATAACCACATAACAAAACAGCGCAAATAGAATCCACCCAGAGCCCCCCTAATACGATAGGGAGTAAATAAAATTTACACAATGCCTAAGGCGCTCTAAGCTACCAAATAATGTGAATAAACTTGATACCCTCGATCGCATATGAAAAACTGTGCAAATAAAATTTACAACATAGTTACGCAATCGCGTAAATAAAATTTATCACACAACAACACAATCCAGACCGGGCAAATGAAATCCATAACACAACTAACCAATCCTATAAACGCACCCAACATCATAACCATGGATCAAAGCCACTGTGTAAATAAAATTTGCCCAGAATTTTCGTAGTACGATAATGCGTAAACAAAACCCACAACATGCATAATCTGCCAAAAACGGTGTAAATAAAATTTACACCACAACACTACATAATCGTGTAAATAAAATTTACAACACAGCTACACAATGCAGACTGAGCAAATGTAATTTCTAACACAACTAACCAATCCCATAAACGCGCGCCACAGTATAACCACGGGGCAAAACTGTGCAGGTAAAATTTGCCAAGAGCTGCCCTAGTACGATGATGCGTAAATAAAATTTACACAATGTCTAAGCTGCCACTTAATGTGAATAAACTTGACGCCATCGATCTCATATGAAAAACTGTGCAGATAAAATTTACAACATAGCTACGCAGTCGCGTTTTTTTCTTTCTTTCTTTCTCGTATGGCATGGGGGCGCATGCCTCAAAAGCCCCTCGTCGTGCGTCGTTGTTCTTGTGGGCGTAGCAGCCGTCGTTCTAGTTGTTGCAGGAGTTACATTTGTTACCGTTTCCAGTATGTAGACAGTCACCGCGTCACGCGTAAATAAAATTTACAACGCAGATACACAATCCAGACTGAGCAAATGAAATTTCTAAAACAGCTAACAAATCTCATAAACGCACCCCACATCATAACCACGAGGCAAAACTGTGTCAATAAAATTTACCCAGAGCCCCCCTAGTACGATAGTGCGTAGATAAAATTTACACAATGTCTAAGCTGCCAAATAATGCGAATAAACCGGACGCCCTTGATCGCATATGAAAAACCGCGCAAATAAAATCTACAACATAGCTGCGCAATCGTGTAAATAAAATACGCAACACATATACACGATCCAGACTGAGCAAATGAAACCCCTAATACAACTAACCAATCCTATAGACGCACCCTACAACATAACCACGGAGAGAAACTTTGTAAATAAAATTTACCCAGATCGGCCCGAGGACGATAATGCGTAAATAAAATTTACACAATGCCCAATCTACCAAGTAATTCGAATAAACTTGACGCCATCGATCACATACGGAAAAACGGTGGAAATAAAATTTACACCATAGCCACACAATCGCGTAAATAAAATTTACAACACAGCTAATGAAACACAATCGCACAAATTAAACGACCAACGCAGCTAACTAATCCTATAAACGCGCGCCACATCATAGCCACGGAGCAAAACTGTGTAGATAAAATTTGCCCAGCGTGGACCTAGGACGATAGCGCGTAAATAAAATTTACACAATGTCTAAGCTGCCAAATAAAATAAGAGCACGTGTCCGTATACAGCGCAGACATAAAAACCACGCGGCCGCGTGGTTTCTATATGTGTTTAACTCGTGATATGTGATAAATTATTACTTATATCTTATAGATAATTTCCAAAAAAAAAAAAAAAAAAAAAAAAAACAAAATCCTGGAAAGTCAAAATCTGGAAGGTTCGAGACTCCGGAGACGACAAGAGGGTCCGGGAACCTGGTGGCGAAGGGTTGGGGTAGGTGGTTAGGGTTCGGATGTGGGGCCCAGGGATCTGGAGATCGGTCAGGGGATCGGGAGAGGGTTGGGGTCTGGAGATCCGGAGAAAGGGCGCGGCTGCAGGGTCCGGGTTGGCTTCGGGCATCGTCATCAATAACGGCGAGGCTCAGGGTTGTGGGATAATCGCACTAATCAGAACCAAGACAGGAGGCCATGGACAGGGTCGGGGTCATTTTTGGAGCTGGGGGCAGAGTTGGGCCGGGTTGATTGTTGACCCCGTGGCCATGGAATCCGGCTGCTTAATGCGGACAATTTAGCCCCGTTCGTTATTTGTCCCAATCCCGCGCGTCCTCATTGTTTTGATGAGGATATGAGGGGGGCGCGGATGAGATGCAGCGAGTGGGTGTTAATGGTGTGCGAGGTGAGCTGGGGGATGTCATTGAGGACGGGCGGTATGTTGTGGGGGAGGTGGAACGCAACGCAGACAAAAAGCCGGGCGCAATGTGGACGGGGGACGGAATCCGACGCATGGCAATCAATCGCAAACGTCGCGGACGGGTCGCCCCTCGGTTGTGTAATCAATAACAAGGGCGGGAGTCGGAGTTTAGGCCGAAACGCAACACGGCGCAGGTGGTGGGTTTTTGTTTTGGCGATCGCGACGAGGACGAGACGGGGCGGGATGTGTTCGCTGGGAAACCGCGCGCGGTTTATCATCACAGAAGTCGTGCGATGGCGTGCGTTCGTTGGGAAAACGGGGCGAGGAATGGAACGAGATGGGGACGGACGGAAACGCTATCGGAGCGAAATCCTTGCGCAACAAGAGACATAGGGAACGCATCGCAACGCAACCCGGGCAATCCATGGGACGCGAACGCCGCCCGACGAATGGACCGGGAGAGAAATGCACGAAACGGAACGCAACGCGCGCGGTGATCGTTTTCGCCTTCGTGGCCCGTCTCTCTGCAAGACTCAGAGCGTCAGAACTCGACCGCGAAACCGAGAAAACGGACGCAGACGGGGAAGATTAGGCAACGAACAGGGGAGGACATCGGGAAGAAAGAGAAACAACACGCACGCAATCGCTCGCCACTTCGTGGATGCGATGGGTTGAATTGTCTGCGCTGATGTTTGCGGGTCGATACAGAACAACGGGCGAGCGCGAACCTTGTCGAGACAAGAACAATCTCGGGCGTTGCGCATTGCGGTTGCGATTATCTTCCGTCTTCGTTTCGCAATGAATTGACGGCCGGCGCCTTTGCGTCGTCCCGTAGGTAACGGCAACAATTGCAAGCGCAGCAGTCCAGTGGAGGGGTAGCCGATCGCCCTGATCGGATCGATCCGCAGGATGAGAGAAGTTCCGGAAGGCGTCGCGCTCCATGTCCTGTCGTCTTTGTCGTCGGGTTGTTTTCGTTACAGGCAAGCGACGCGCATCGTCACACTTGGGCGCCATGTCCTTCCCCTCTCTCATTTTCTGGGTTGGGAGAATCAAATCGAAGACGCAGACGGTGGAGCCTCGAGATTCCGCGCGCGTGTTTTTAATTATCCGCAACCGCAAACAGATGGAAAAGATCGGGAGGCGTCGACTCAGGGACGCGATCCCCCTCCCCATGGTTCCCCTTTCCATCCGTTGGATTTCCCGGGACCATCGGACGACTCCCGAACACAAAAAGAGACGCAGGACGGGCCTGCTCGTTGTTCGTGCTTCTATCTCTTTTCTCCTGATCCGGCAGAAAATCAACACACACGACGAAGACGAAACGACGCACGAACTAGATTGCAATCGCCGGCAAGTGTCGGCATTGATCAGCGCGCGCGTCAACGTGCGCCATTGTCTGCGATGCGCGAAGCGGCACGATCGAACAAAGAGCAAAAACGTAGCGACGCGAATCCGGCGCGCATGCGTAAGCGTAAGCCAAGACAAACCGAAGCCCCGGGCCGAGCAATAAACTCCGGCGAACCTGGCGCGCAGTGTCCCGCTTCTCCCTTGAGTGCGTGAGTCGTCGTCTTGTGTGTCCCCCTGTTCCTGGTGTTGGCCGTTGGGGTCGCGTTACTCGTAACGACAATCAAAGGCAAGGGTCGCGTTACTCGTAACGACAATCAAAGGCAAACCCAGACAAGGAATAGCGAACAAATTGCAGGGGCGCGCCATCCACATCCTCACGCCGTCCGCCTGTTTGTTGCCGCGCACAATGACGGCAGAAAAAACGAAGACCGGGAAGGAAGGAACACCGCGCCACGTGCGCGCCTCTTCCTTGTCACGCGACGCGTTCGCGTCAACAGAATCAATCTACCCGAAAAGGCGCCGGCGTCAACCGAAGACGGGCTCAATTTGTTAAGTTTGCCGGTTTGCTAAATAGTCCCCGACCTAGTCAATGAGTCAGACCCCAGAGGGTCCCGCCTTCCGCCGTAATTTCTTGGGCATTGTCTGGCTGAGATTGGGCCTCAGGGAGGCAGCCGGTACGCGTAAGCTCAAGAGTGAACGGGTCAGCTGAGGGCAGGCGTGGGCCCTCATCAACGCGACGGCGTCCGTCGTGTGTTCTTCTCTAGGCGTTGGCTGTGGCTGCCGCCAAACATTTGCGAAGAGGAGGCGGATTCTTTCACCCTCGACGTGATCCCTTCCGAACATCAAGCGGCCGCAATCTGTCCCGATCAAACAACGACGCCGCCCCGCCTATTTTCTTCTTCGTTTTGTGGTCTGTCCTCGATGACCATGAACAGAAAAGCGCGACAATCACCGGCAAGAACGGGCCAAACAATTGGGGCGAATTCTCGCACTTCGGGCGTTCGCCGTCTTATTCGTGTCGTCTTTCTGTGTGTCTTTGTTGCGGTTTCGCTTCCATAGAATGGAGCGCGCGTCGGTTTCGGTGAGTTTTTAAATACGGAAGACGAAGGCGGGCGCTCGCCTTTCTCCGTCTCCGTGTTGGTGTTCCTGTGTCGTCGTCCTTCTCGTTCTCTCTCCCTTTCTGGTTCTTTCTGCGTCGATGGGTGTCGCATTTATTGCGGCCCCAACTCCAGAAGGACGGAAGAGGGAACAAATCGACGCCACATAATGGGGATCGGAGACCAATTCCGCATCTGTCCGGTGAGTGTCTCTGTTCCGATTGCGGCGTTGGTTACAACGTCGCAACTGCGACGAATGCTGGGGGACTCCCTCACTCGACTCTGCCGCATTGACGCAACGAAAGGAGGGCAACTCATCGCCTGACTTCCTTTCCTCCCCGTCGGCTTGACAATTTAGCTCGGAGGTTTGTTTTTTAGCATTTCCTAAAACGGGCGACAGTCTCGCTCTTCGTCTCCATTCCTCCACAATCTCGCCCATTCTCCGCAATGATCTCCCCGCCCTGTTTCTTTTCGTTTTCTTTGTGTTGTGGTCGGATTCGTCCCGCGTCTGGGGTTTTCTCATGAAACGACGGGGCCCCACTCTTCCCATGTTGCCGCGCGTTCCCGATCCATGCATCCCGCCTCTCCTCCTCCTGGGGTCGTCCTGTATGTCATCCAACCAGAGAGACGCCCCGCCGTCGCGTTCCACATTCCGCAACGGGCCGACTCCGGCCCGTCGGGTGTCTGTTGGTTGTGGTTCCTATCTTCTGTCGCCCAAACACTCGCCGGGCTTTTTTCGTCCTTTATTTCACTCGCCGCGCGTCTGATCCTGGCCCGGCGCTCTCGTCCTTGTTTTGTTGATCCGTCCCGTCATCATTGCGCGCGATTTCGTCCGCCCCTCCTTCACATGAATTCCCTGCCTCTGTTCCCTTCCTCATCCCTGACCCTCGCCCTCGCTTCCTGTCTTGGTCTTGCGGGTTGCATTCCCGTCGTTTCATCGCCCGCGTGTGATCTGATGCCCACCACGCGCGCCCCTCCCCGTCCATGCCATGGATCGACCGCGTTTCTTTAAGTCTCGGCTTTCTCCTCATCCCTCAGCTGTATTTTATTCCCTGCCCTGATCTTCTTTTTCATGCATACACTCCCCACGGCCATGCCGGCGCGTTGCGTGCCTCTCTCGAGCTCGACGAGGCGGCAACTCTCTCCCTGACCGTTCCCCATCGCGTCCCGTTCCTCATCACGATGATCCCGCTCAACTCGTTGCGTTTCCGTTTCGTTTGCCCTGAAACCATCGCCAGACGGACACTCGCCACGCGGCCCATTCCTATCCGTTCTCTGCATTTCGCCCGCATAATCCAAACAACGTGGAGACGTCCGGGAAGTTATCGACGACGGGCATGATGTCCGCAACATTTGACAACTCCGGGGGAGCTG
>JACKZZ010016180.1_pt1 | contig 25147 bp, 22 predicted proteins | sample 8027871 | NCBI WGS metagenome assembly JACKZZ01 (sample SAMN15724774, study PRJNA655200) | protist metagenome | isolation source: fluorescence activated cell sorting (FACS) single amplified genomes of... | place: USA: West Boothbay Harbor, Gulf of Maine | collected 2000-07-19 | reverse complement strand
AGACATTTTTACTTTTGATAGACGCCGATGGAAATTCCGCTCGGCGGGGAAAACCGCCCGCGCGTCGTGAAGCACCCCTACCCAATACCGGTGAACGGATCCATAGTCGCGCGGAACGGGGTGGTGGCAGACGGACGGTTTAAAAATTGGATGCACTTGGATCCAGTGTTTGGGGAAATAGATAAAGCGTATCGCTGATCATGAGACTTGACGGCTTTGTTTTTCGGCGGCTGCAGCTTGTCGTTGTGATTTTTTCCCAGAAAGAAAAGACCACATAGGTGAACCAGGTAACCCAGAGAACCAAGGCCCTGGAACTCTGGGGACCAAACACTACAGGAGGAGCAAAGCAAGGAAGGAAGAAAACCACCAGTCAAGAAGCACACCGGGCAGCAAGGTGAAGATCCGCAGCAGTCCGAGAACCACCCGATCTCAGGGCAACACACCTTGAAGCGCGAGGCCGCAAGACCTGCCGAACGCCTTAAAGGAAACCCCAGGGTCCAAGCGAACGACGATGGCAGACCACCAACCCGACCTACTACCCGAGTGTGCCGGGGACGTGGAATCAGAAAAGGCAGGATCATCGCGCAACGGGAGTCACCCACCAATCCCTATCCACGACCTCACTGAGATGGAGGCGAGAACGGTCTTGCTGGAGGGTAAAATGGCGATCCATCTTGACCATACCCACATCGCGCGCTGCGTCCTGTAGTCCGGCGCCGCATGTCGTCAGGCAGCTGACGAGCATCACCGCATGTGGAGCTCCAAGCACGAGCAGGCGACTACTCCATGATTTCAGAAGTTGCAGGCTAGCCAACACAGACGATCTTGCTGTCATGCTTTTCTCCGTTTCTTTCACCTACTTTTCTGCTTTTCCTTTACTGACGGCTGTGGAGAGTTCACGACTGGGAAACTTTTGCCGACACAGAGAGACACTAGTAAGATCTCAAAAGCTACAGCTTTTCCGTTTTTTTTTTTCATTTCCTGTCCGAACATGCAAGTGGCCGCTTAGCTCTTCCACAGACCCGCTTTCGGCTGTCTTCTGGCCACATTTTTGGCGCCTTGCGTCATCTCGCTTGCGTTTGACTACTAACTTCTTGGAGGCATGACTTTTTATTTTTCCAGCAAGGGATTTAACTTGTGTCCTTACACGGTGCTCCGTCTATCCTCCACCTGGACCCAGCACCAGACTGTGGTAGAGTGGTTCACACGACTTTTGAATGAATGCAAAAAACAAAGCGCGTCCCGGCGAGGCATGCTCCGATCTGCTGGCCAGGCTGTGCATGTGGTGCTGGATGTGCTTTCCCAGCTCGCAGCACCCGAAATGGTAGACCATCACCACGACCCGCGCCATGACCAGGATACCCGGCATATTTTGCACCATTAGCAGCGCCCGCAGCCTTTTCGCCAGGCATCGAGCCGCCTCCTTTGCACTGTACCGCTCGCAGGGCTCCAGATTGGCGCCCACCAGCCCACGGAACTCTTCCAGAACGGCACGCCTCTCCTCCGGGGAATCAGCTACACAGACTTGCAGCAGCTGAATTTTGAGGGGGTCCCACACAGCTTCTGCTTCCCCATCGCCATCCGCTGCAGATTCCCGCCGGGCCAGATACATCTCCTCGGCTCTTTCCTCATACAGGCGCAAAAGGTGGAACGCTGTGCGAATCCGTCATGCTCATCATGCAACACAAGTTCCAGATTCTATGGTAACCGATTTGAGATTGTAACCTTTGAGGAGATCATATGTACGGTTGCGTGTTTTTGTTCGTTGGGTTTCTCGTCACTTCGCCGTAATCGACCGAATTGTTGTCCGGCTCGTGTTCTTTGTTGCTCACGTGCCCGATTTCGTGGACGTTATCCGCCTTCTGTGTCAAGTGATCCTGCACAAATTTTGTCCGCTTGCCGAACATCAAACACCTCCCGCCGAGCGGTTGGGGAAAGGACAGCGGAATGTGGGAGTAAAAGACGCAGTTCTGCTCCGATTGCAGATTGCACTGCTTCTCGCACTCGGTCGGGTTGCCGAACCGGGGGAAGGAGTCAAACGAAAAGTCGTCTCCGGCCTGGTTCGCGTGCTTGGGATCCAGCGGGTTCTGCTCCAAATCGGAAAGGAATTTCGGCCAAAAGTTCACAAAATGCTGGTATTTGCATTTCACCGCGGGTTTCAGGAAATGCTGCAACCGGTTCTGCATGGTCTGCTTCGCTTCCGGGTTCGTGCCGAAAAGCGCCCCGGGGTCCTCGTAGGGCCCCTCGGCGTCGTACAGCCCCTTGCACGGCCACTCCACGTCGCAGTCCTTCGCAATTTTCTGCTTCTGCTTGGACGAGAGTTGCGACATGCCGTGGAGGATGGATTCGCAGGGCCCGCGGTACCCGTCAAACGCGCGGCAACTGTCCCCGTCGCGGCCAACCAGCCACTTGAAGGGGCAGATCTGCATCGCGTAGTCGCGAAGGCAGTTGGTTTTGTCGATGGCGAGCTTCTCGAGAAAGGAAGTGGCTGAAGTAGAAGATGCGGTCCTTTTGGTCGAGGTTTTGACGCTTTTATGATGCTGGGCCAGCACGCCCTGCTGAACGTCGTTGAGCCAAGAGTCATCGTGAGTGGAGCGGGAGAAGTCGAGGCTGTCGTGGTCTCCGTGGATTGCTGCAGCTAGGAAATCGCGCAAAGAAATCATTCCCACCATCTTTTTTCTCACGTGCTCCTTCGCGAACCAAGTGTATTAATTTGTAGTTCCTCTACATGTCGTGTATTGCACGTCCTCAGTGGAATGAGGATCTTTTCCAAATCAAGTCGAGAATATCTGTGCCTCTGATGCATGCTCCCGTGGCCGCTGGCTTGTCGAACCATAAATTTGTCGCTCCAAGACGGTTTCCGTTTCATCAGGCTAGCGCTAGCACGCTCAACACAAGAAGCGAATCGATGAAAAGCGATGGACGACATGGGATGTGACCCCGAGTGAAAATTCTGAAAGCAACGACAACACTGACGTCTTGTAGAAACGACGATTTGCAAGGGTCAGTTTTTTCGAAAAGTTAAAAATCTCATGAAACAAAGTCTTCATCTCGTCGAGCCCAATAATCACTATGTGTACATTCGATGTAGAAGTAAAATCACGACCCCACGCCAAATGAAACAAATGCGAAGATAAAACTGTAAGCCAGAAAAATAAATATACAAGTTTGCCATCAGAAATACCGACATCCGAAATCGAATTGCAGGAAGAAAAGGAAAGTAAATTTGCTAAACATTCCAATGCGAAGGGGCATCGGCGATGCTATTTTCGCGAAATTACATGTAAGTGAAACTTGGAGTCCAAAACTTGGTTTGCTATGTATGATTGAGAAAAGAGAATCGTGTTGATGAAACCGAAATAACGATACATAGTGAAGATAAAGTCTGAATTGCATTTGAAAAAAGAAAAACACGCATAAAACATGATTCACATAATTCTAAATTTGTGATCTGTAAAACTCTATCACGAGAAAACTTCTTCTTCGTCCAACGCCGCCAAGAATTCGTTCAATTCCTGCCTTAAGCTGTTCACGGTCTCCTTGTTCCCGCCCTCCTGTTTGTGCAACGTCTTCAGCAACTGAAACACGTGCTGCTTCTTTTGGTCGTGGCTGCCACTCGGTAAAATTCCCTGCTTCGACGCGTCTTTCGGAGGATGGATGAACGTCGGGGGCGTGGCAAACATCCGATTGCTTTTATTGTTGTTCATCTTGGTCCCGTTGGATAGCTTCTCCGCAGCCAGGAGGAATTCTGCCCGCTGCTGCTCCTGCGTTTCGGTTCTCGGACTGCCGCTCGTTTTGATATCCTCCATGTGGTCTTTGACGCTTTCGATCAGGATATCCCGTACCGCGTCCAGCCCCTGCAGCAGTCTTTCCTTGCTTTTCGTTTCCTTGCCGAGTTTCTGCTGGAGCTCCTCTGCAATCTTGATTTTGTTCGCAAGTGCCTCATTGATGCTCTTCTTTGACGACGCTTGCTCAACATCACCTGCCCCTCTCTCACTGTTAAACGAGCTGGCTCTGCTCATTGCGGGCGGCAAGACCAAATTGTCGATCTCATGTTCACCCCGCTCGCTGGCCCGGCGGAGTAAACTCGAAGCGAAGACCACAATCGGCTCCTTGTTTTCTGGTTGATGGTGTACACCAGCAAGTGCTGGGCCTGCTTCAGGAGTTCTCGGGGTGTTTCTCCCACTCGTCCCGCCGGTCACTTGCTCTTGCACCCGGGAAGCAATGCGTTTGTCGGAGGAAACTTGCAGCAAAGTCTTGCTAAAATGCTGATCGACCGCAGTCAGTAAATTGTTCGCGGAATCAAAGACTGTGCCGCGCTTTGGGATAGAACCACTTTCTTGCTGCGTTGTTGTACTCGCCACTGCCGGGAGAGGGCCTCCGGCAGCTCCGGCTGCAGCTGGACTAGTGCCTCTTACTATTCCACCCTCAGGGCTGATGATGTTGATGTTCGCAGCAGTTCGAACGACAGCCGACCGTGGGGTGCTGGTGCCGGAGTTGTACAGCGAGCCGGAGGAGACGGAGGAAGAGGAGGCGAATTCACGACCACCCGGAAGTTTATCTACCTGGTCGAACAAAGGGACATCATCCTGCTTCGACGCGTCTGTCGCGTCGTTATTCACCGTCATTCTTGTCTCCGCAATCTCGGGTCTGGAGGACCTTTTCTTGTGCATTTTGTCGAACTCGTGCCTCCTTGCCGCCGACCCAGGTGGGGGCGATTTCGATTTGCTGCTCGCGGTCTTCGAAATCCCGCCTTCTTGCACGGAAGTTGTGGTGTTCGCCGAAACCCGTCGCACCGCCTGACTCGCTTTCATCTTCAGCTGCGCGACCATGCGGAGACTCTGGCGCTTTTGGACCAAGTCCTCTTCCCTCGATCTTCGCCGATTCAGCAATTCCGCAGCGAGATTCTGCGTTCGGTTCGACATATTTTCCAGGTGCAAGTACTGCTGCTCTAGGAGCGCGGAGGGCCGGATCTGGGCGGTGGGAGATTGGCTGGAAGTAGCTGCCATGCCGTCGTCGCCCAAGCCCAGAGCTTTCAGATTTCGCTCGGGTGACGCCGCAGCGGAGGAGGAAGCAGGCATGGGCAGCTGCTGTCTCGGCCTCTCCTCTTCCTCCATTGTTCTATTGTAGGAACTGGGATGAATTTGTTTTTGAGCCGTCTCCTGCTGCTGCTGCCCCCCCGCCGCCGCCACGCCCCTCCTCGGCGGGAACCTCGGACTCGCGAAATGCGGCTTGAGGATGTTCTTCGGGCGATCTAAGCCCCCGCGCCACGTGTTCATTCCCAGCTCTAGTTCTTGATTTGTTTTGGAAAGCAAATTCGCGACGTTTTGCTCAAACACCTGCGCTACGGGGTCCAAAATCTGGAACTTGTTCAGCCGGGTCATCGTGGTCGGACTGTGCTGCGGACTAGAAGTGCTGTTGCCACGAGGATCTCCTCCTGACGCAAGCACAGCCTGCTGTTCTCTGGTACTCGCTAGAAAGGGGATCGGCCTCGGTTTCCCCGTCTCCCGCCACACCGCCAGGGGGCTGTTCCGCACCGGGGGCGGACTCGGGGACCGTTTTCTCACTTCCTCCACCGTCGCCGGTCTTTTGTTCACAATCTCCAGCAGATCCAGCGCCGCGGGAGGCGGTAAGGGTCCCAGACTCGCGATCTCGGCTGGATCCAGGGTGGTGTTGCCAAACCCGAGGTTATTCAAGAAACCGCCGGAGGTCGTCGTTTTCAACTGACTCGTGGCAGAAGCAGTTGTGGTACCAGGACCTCCTCCGACCGCGGCCGGACTTGTGAACTGGCGATGGATATTACAATGAAAAGTGCCCCCACCCCCGAACTTGGACGCATTTGTATTGCAAACCTTTCCAAGTGAAACATTTGCCCTCTTGCATCTATCAGCATCACAGGTTTTCAATCGTGAATAGCAAAAATTTGTATTGCAAAAGACCCCGCCAGCAAGAGTGGCGCTTGTCATGCAAGCGATGCGATACGCGCCGAGAATGATCTGCATCAGAAAGATTCATACTCCTTTCATGCACGGCAAAAAGTTTTCATTTGGAAACTTCGCATCACAAATTTTTGCAACTTTGGGGGCGGGGGGATTTTTCACTGGGATAATGGACGATCTGCGGCGACGTAAATCCGGGGATTCCCGCTGGCGGGTGCAAGTGCCCGGGCTTCGGCTCAATCCAGTGCAAGTGCGCGAAGTCCTCGTGCTTTTCCGTCAAACCTTTAGAAACATTCAACCCGATGTGGTCGTGAAAGTCCGCGTGTAAATGGGGATGCGGTGCGGTCATCGCCATCATACCAAAATGCTGGCTTTCAGTGCTGTTGAGAAGCAGCTCCGGCTTACTGGCAGTCGTGTTAATGTTGTCCTTTTTCATGCTATTTCCGCCAAGAAGTGCGGAACCTTTTTTCATCTCTTTCATGTCGCGCGGCGAGAGTGGTTGTTTCGGTTGCGGTGGTAGGACCTGCACCTGCATCGAAGATCTGCTGGATAAGAAAGTCGGGCCAGGAGTGGCTGCTTGTTCCCCTAGTTGCTGTTGCTGCTGCTGCTGCCCAGCGGGTACTAAAGTTGACGACTGCGGAGGAGCACCTGGTCCCACAAGGTAGTTTTGAGACTGTCCAGGAGTAAGCAGCCGGGCGGAGCTCTGGTTGCTCAAGCCCGTGCGCCGGCCTGGTGTCAAGGTCATCAATGTCGGCTTGTTGTTTCCTGAAAGGAGAAGAGGAGCAGCTCGAGGGCCACTGGGAGTAAGTGGCCGTGCTCCTGACGTGTTCAGCAATAACGCCGACTGCTGTCTCGTCACCTGAAATGGCGGTTGCTGTTCTTGCGACTGCGGCAATGTCACGGGCTGTTGCGGGTTCCGCGCGCTCGAATGCGGCGTCAGCAAGAGCGAAGATCTTCCCGTGTTCAAAAGAGGCGTTCCAGCTGGTGCGATGGGGTTCGCTACACCGGCCACTATGCGGCCCGAACGTGCCGACGTCCCGGTCTCCACTGTCGCAGCTACACCGTTATCTCAAACCTAAGCGGCGCATAACATGCATTTTAACTCAATTCCAACCAATTTCTAAAGGATTGACTTTTGCAGTTTTCAAGTGCGCAGCAGGCGCCTGCAGTAGTGTTCAAAAAGCCATGCGAGAAACACCATCCTCAAAATGCGGGAAAACACCCTTTCCGAACCATGCGAAAACGCCCAAAACCCGAAATCCTTCCCGAAAGCACTGTGTTTCGGGATTTAGCGCAATTTCGCGAGGCCTCGAAAGGGTGTTTTCCCGCAGGACGCGGCGTTGCAAAGTCGAAACATTCGACTTTGGAACGCCGGAGCGGAAGGTCCGACCAAAACAGCGCCACAAAGGCCGTCGGGAAAAGGGCCGGACAACAAAAGGCGACCCCCCCATGGCGAGAGCATGGACGAAGAGAAAACAGAAACCAGGAGCCCGGAGACACCAACCGAAGCAATCAAATTCCCCCCCGGCAGTGTGAACACAACAAACCCGGGAAGAGGCGCCCGAGACAAGGGCGCCGCGGGCCTGAGAAACGGAAGAGATACCCACGAAAACGGCCTTACTTTTTAAATTTTAATTTGTGCCCAAACGCCACCAAGGCCCCGAGGTGGCGCCAGGTCTCGACGCGAGCAGCTGGATCGGACACCGCGGCAAACAGGCCGCAAAGTGCGGGCGGCCCGACTCAAACGTCCATCAAGGATTTCCGGGCAATTTCAAACACTTATCAAGAAATCAGACCAATTTCAAACACTTATCAAGAAATGATCCCGATTTCTAACACTTATCAAGAATCTCGGGCACATTTCAAACACTTATCAAGGCCCCAAATTGAACGCCACACACTGACCTGACAGTTCTCCTACCACCAAACTGAACCTAAACCCGAATCGTAAACCCCTTCCCCAAAAGAGTCACGCGGGCACCTTGTAGTAGTCCGCCATGGATCACGCTGGCGCACACAAAAAGGAGGGCGACCAGGTAGGGACGACTACTATAGCTGGACCCACTGGATCCCATGGCCAACAAAGAAATCGGGGCCCAAGGAAACTCTAAATCGCTCGGGCGCCCACAGAGAAGTGGCCGCAGGGGCAGCTCACTGCGTGTGGTTTCCTAGTATACCAATGGACCACGGAGAGCGGGCCACGCGTTGCTCTACCTGCTAGTCAACCTCCCGGCAGGCATGGGAGCCGAGGCCATGACTTCGCGAAATCGCATCTCTTAGAAATGAGTTTGAATTGAGTTTGAATTGATTTTTGCGCCGGCCTGATTAGCGTTAATACACCGGCCACTATGCCCGAACGTGCCGACGTCCCGGTTTCCTCTCTCGAGCTCGCTTGGGCCGAGCCCGCGCCTACGAGGGGGCCTTTTTGGTCAACGAGGAAAGAGGTTGGACGGTAAAATTCTGCCTCGTCATCAGGAAGAACAAGAATCTCTTCTGAAGCTGCTGCTGCTGTCTCGTCTTGCGTCGTCATCCGGCTGCTCCTGCTGTCCGGCAACATCGTTGAATCTACACCACCTCCTCCAGCTGCTTTTTTCTTTCTCGCTGACCCTCCAGCACCGGGTGTCAACCCGCCGATCTTTTTCTTCAATCCACTCAACGGGGACGATTTAATATTCCCTCCCCCCATGGCTCTCTTCACCGCGGCAGCTGCGGCTGACCGAGGTGTAATCACCGTCCCGTCAACGTAGTCGGACAATTTTCCATCCGATTGCGGTTTCGGTACGTTCGCCCTCAACGCTTTCGAATTCACCGTCCGGGTCTTCTCGGCTTCCTGTCGCACTGATTTCGCTTTGCTTGCCGCTGCTGCGGTGGACTGAGGAGGTGTACTAGCGGTTGCTGCTTTCATAGTAGTACCTTTATTCGCTGGCTTCGGCAACATCGGTGAAGCAACAAGCGCTTTGTTCGATTTTCCAGTTGTTTTCGGAGTCGTTGATAATTTGAGGCTGGTGTTTAGATTTTCCCGCACTCTCTTTACTACCTGCTCCGGATGCTCCCGATCTGTCTCATCGTAAAAGAGCATGGCGGGGGTGGACTGGTGGTTCAGTACTCCGGTTCTTAGATTGGTTTTTCTTGGAGAAGATAGTGCTGCGTCGACGGGACCTGCGGTTTCTTCGATATTTTGCGGCGAGTGGTCGACGTCTTCCTGCGGAGCTTGAAGATAGTTGTTCCCCGGTTGCGCTATCTTCACGCGTGGGCTCAGAAATCCGTTAGCAAACCCTGCAAAATTCTGGCTAAATCCACGCGGGGACAGGAAGGAAGCGTCCCCAAGAATCACCGGAGAACGAGCTGGTGGAACTACGGGATCTTGCGGCGCGGTCTGAGCACGACCCTCGTCTGGCTCCAGACAACTGCTGGTGTTGCTCATAGCTTTGGCCTGCGCAGCAGTGCTTGCCTTGTGTTCTGCTCCCTGTTCTCTTTTCGCCGGTAACTGCTCGTAGTTACGCGAAGTTTCAAAACCTGCGCTCGATCCGAAAGCCAGCTTCGCGTACACTGCGCTATCTTTTGCGTTGGCGTTGATATCGTTCAAGACGTAGTGCCTCAGCTGCTTTCGATTCCCGTTCAACTTGGAAAAGTTCGAACTCAACAGCCGCTCAAAGTCCCAAACCCGCACGCAGCCGTCGGTCGTCACGGTGAAGAGACAGTATCTTTTCAGTTGTTCCAAGGTTGTAGCAGAAGCACTTGATGTCATGCTGTTTCTATTTTCCAAAACAAACCGTGGGGATGAAGAAGATGTTCCGGAAAAAATTTGGCTCAAACTGCTAGAATTGTTCAGTAACTGCACCGTTGGAAGATTCGGCGTCGACCGCATGCGCGTCAGCATCCGTTTCGCCTGGTCTGCAACAGTACTTGTGGGCGTCGACGAGGGCTGTTGTTTTTTCGTTCCTAACGAAGCTCTTGAATTGTCGAATTTCTCGGTCGCTTTCAAAATCCTATCCTTTTTGAAACCGTTACTGAGGAATTCTCGATCGCTCGTTCCACGGCAGCCGCTGGGAACAGCATTTTTGCCATCCTGTCGTCCGGCGGTGTGGTCCTCATTGTCATACAATTCCAACAGAAACACGGCAGTCACCCCCGCGGCGTGGTGCACATTTGACGAGGGCGTGTCCGGGCAGGAAACGAGCAAACTTCTCCGTTTCTTCTGCAGCGTGTTTTTGTCCACAAAATGGAGCCACCCATGCTGATCTCCGATGAGTAAAAGTTCGCCGTGCTTGGACAGCTCTTGAAGAGACGCGGTTTCTGAGCGCTGGGGGACGATGACTTTATTCTCTTGTGTCCCTACTTTTTCGGCCCTGTTGTCACTTGTTTCGTCATTTATTCCTGGCTCCTGTTCCTCCGTCGCTTCCAATTCTGCTTTGAGCGCTTTGTCTAAAGCCAACTGGTCCGCCATGGTTCCTTCAGCTGCATGCTGATGCAACAATCCACCCGTGCCTTTGTCATTGTAGAATTGGATGGCGTTGTTCATCATTCCACTCCCGTTTGACTTCAGCACAGCTGGCGACCCCGTGAATCCTCTCGTGTTCAACAATTTTGCTCCTGGCTGCTGCGTCAACAGCGGCGACGTTGCGAGGTGGGCTTTCGGCAATTTAGCGAAGTTCAGCATCATAATACCACTTTTATTACGTTCTTCCATAGTTGTCGTCCCAGAACCACTACTGCTCTCGTTCTTCAAAACCTTCGGCACGGAGGCGGACTCGTCAAACAAGCCGCTGCAAGATGAACTGTCCTCTGCAATCGCGTCGGAGCTGTTGTTTCCATCGAACTCCGAGTCATCATTAATGTCTTCGTCTTCTTCTTCAAAAATCACGTTGACGTTTTGCTGGTGTTTCCTCGTCCCACGAAGACCACAACTTACAGAGGTACAATTATCCAGCACCTGATTTAGATTTTCTCCTTCCACAACGGCCCCAGAAGTCATCTGATTCTCCCTGTTCACCCAGGAAATCTCCGGTGCGGACACGACGTGCAGACAGCTCAACTTTTGCTCCTTAAACAGCGAGTCGAACAGCGCCTTCGGCTGCCACTTTGGGTATTGCTTCGATTTCTGCTCGTTTAACGTCAGGACTCCATGAGCTTCTGCTCCTGGACGAAAAAAATCCTGCCGGTCTACATTCTGTTCTTCTGATTCCGATTCGTCAGAGCTCTGCCCACACAAAAGCCCCAACTCCTTCAGTTCGGTGGAAAATTTGCACTTCGCTGCCGGGGTAGAACTTGTGTAGTTCGTCTTCAACATCTTATTTTTTGTCTTCTCAGCGCCGGCATTTTTCTCGCTTCCTTCGCCAAAGGAGTGCACATCGAAGCACCACAGCCCTCCGTCGTCGAAGAAGACGTCCAATTGCTGCAATTCCGCAGTAAACTGCATTTTTTTCACCACCACCCCCACACAATCTACTACACTCGACTCCCGTACTTCAATTTGCTGCAAGCATTCCCTGGTGCGCACGTCGAACACCAAAATCGACGATTTGGCTACCGAGGAATGCGACGAATCGCAGTGCGTCACGCTCACAAGCAGGAGGTCGGTTGAGAGGGGACTCGTTCCTTTCACAAAACAAACCACGGGCATCACTTGGTCTAAGGCTGCGCTCTGCCGGTTCAAATTCCCGGTTGTAGTTGTCCCACGACCACTCGACGCGGTTGCTGCACTCCCCCTCGCAGACATGAGCGGCGTGTTGATGCTGTTTTGCTGGTGTGTTTTGGTTGGCGAGGTCGATCCGAAAGAGCCTCCGCAACCGGCCCACTGCTGTTGCTGGATCTGCTTCAACACTGGATGATCAATTTTCCCACCGGTCGCGACGCCCGAGGATCTGTGGAACAGTGAAACTTGCTTGTCTGCGGTAACGACGGCAATGTGGATGAGGTTTTCTGTGGTGAGAAACTCGTCGGTTGGCTGTACCAGCACATCCAAAGCGACGACCTCGGACTTCAAGGAACTGCGTTCAATCGTGAACAGCTGCTCTTCAGCGGGTCTGGCAGTTATTGCTGACGACGCACTATAGTCGCGGTGTTTGATGTGTGCGGCAGAGGTAGAATTCTCGCTGCTGTTCCCCGTCGCCGCTACGCTCCACACCTTGACGCACCGGTCCTTGCCACCAGTTACGAGCAGGGACGAACCACTTGCGGCAGCGCCTCCTGAAGCGCAACCCTCAAAATCCACCAATTTCACGCAAGTTATTGGCAATTTGTGCAGTTTCTGCAATTTTCGCACCTGCTTCCCCGTCTTCGTGCACCAGAGGCAGACGTCTTGCGCTACGTTGGAGCTCGCGGATCTGTGCCCCTTATTCGAGGCATTTCCGCCGGTGACAAAAGCGATATGATTGGTGGACACAGCCGCGGCGTGGACAGTAGAGTGCGGATTGAAGTTGCTTTGACTAGTTGTACTCGTGATAATTTCTGCATGGTGGAACCCCATCGCGGATTGGTGGCTTGTTGCGGAGAAAAACTGGTCAGCATTTGTGTCTTCACTTGTGTCAAACGTCCACCTAGCCAGTTCGGCGGCTCCTTTCAAAGGATTCTTATGGTCGTCCACGACCCTCGATTTTTCTGTAGCACATAACCCTGCACCCTCCTGATGGACATGCCATCGCTGTTGCTCTTGATGTTGGTGCTGCGCCGTTCTTGCAGGAGCTTTGTAGAAGCTACTTGTCGTCGCCAGTGTAGTTGTCGTGTTGGGTTTTTTTACATCAGCATCCGAAGCTTTCCAACTTCCGTTTTCGCTTTCCTTCTCTGCGACGCCAGGCATGATTTTCACGTCTTTTCTCGGCGTACTCGAGCTACCCCCTCCACCCATCGATGAAAATCCAATTCGTCCTCCGCGCAACGCAGTACCGTCATTGCTCTCCTCTGCAGAGGTCACGGTAGTTCCCGCACCGATCGTCAGTGTCGCGTTGACGTTGAGGGTCCTGGGCGTGCTCGCGTTTGCGTTGAGAAGCGAAGCCGGCGACCGGGCGGGGGCCCGGGGCGTGAACGCCCTTGCGGGGCTAGCGCTGCTCGGAAAAAACCTTTTCGGGGTCGTGGCGGCGGACATTGTGGTTGTGTGCTTGTTGTGTTCTTACGGCATAAACAAAAATTTTGAATGTCGTTTGTGATATTTGTGAAAAGAACGAACGAAGCGCAAAGACAAGGAAGGGGAGAAAGTAACGCTGTAGCTTAGCGCCCAACTAGTAATTGTAATTCATCATTCTCCCTCCAGCGGTGCAGGCAAAATCTAAAGCGACCGCTGTAGTTCTTCGGTTGCCTGTCAGCAGAAAAAAACGGTCTGCGCCATCTGCTCCTTTATTTATTTCAGGTGCACAAAAATGTATCAAATCAATGGACTCTTCGATGATGTTACTTCACGAAGTCTCAGTTGTAAACTGTTGCCCACTTGCTAATATTCGCACCGTCAGACGCGCATGATGTTGCACTAGAGTCTAATAGACCATCAACGATTTTGTAGACGATTTCAAATAATTGTGACAGAAATATTCACGAAAGATTCCTTCACGACATGGAAATTCTGTTTCACGAAAAGAAACTTACATATTCCAACCATCACGATTTTGGCACCGCCAAAGCTCCGGGCACGTTCGGTTCACGACAAGAAAGACGAGAGAGAATTATTTACAGGCCATCGCTTTTTGTTTTTTTACAGGTTGGTACAGGGACAGAAAAACACGAAGCAATCTTCTTGACTTGATGGCCAAGTCGTTCTCCCTGCGAACATGGAACGTACTTAACTTGATTGAAGTTTCAAACTTTCTTTTTATGAAATCTCCATACGCATATGCTCGTGCCCCAAAATCTCACTCAACAGAGGTTCTTCCAAGAAACGGTTTATAACTTCAATTTCGTACTAGTCGCTTTACTTCTCATTATTCAACATTTTCGTCACCCGTAGTGCCATCTTTCTTCATCTTGGATGTGATTTTTCCCATTATTTCTCTCTCTAGTATCACCCACCAACTTTGGGTCTTCGTACTTCAAATGTGGACTGTCTATGATTTTCACTTCAAACCCGAGCGGATCCATCCGACACGCTTCCTCGTAGTCCCAAACCTGATTCTCCCCCCGCCGGCAGCCCCACAGCACGAGTGATATCCTCGGCCCGCACTTGTGTTTCGGCACCACTTTCGGCACGGCGTGGCGCCACCGCGAGTTGACCACGTTGGAGAAGGCGAAAATGTCGCCATTGTGCTGCGGAAACGTGAACTTCTTGTTGTTTCCTTGTTCTATCAAATGTAAAAATGTCTGGGTCTGGAAGGTTAGAACTTGTCATGCTAAATCTAAAATCTAAATAATGCAAAAATCTGTGTAGCATGAGTGCCAAAAGCTGTCCGCTTTTGACCAAGTTGAGAGGGAGTTTCTCATGCAGGAAAGGCATGCTAGAGCCCTCAAAGAATCTGTCATGCTGGGTCTCGCATTCCAGACCTCATGCGTCATGGAAAACCTGCATCATAAATCTTGCATTCTTCCAGACCCAGACATTTTTGCATTTGATATGTTCCGACGTTGTGCCATAATATCCTTGGTTCAGCTGCTGCATCATGTTCTGGTAATCCACCTCCTGTAAAAATTCCAGTTCCCGCAACGCCCCGAAGCTCACCCCGCACGTGAAATTCGCTTCCCCGAAGTACTGGTCCCGGTGCATGCCGGTCGAGTCGGTTCCGTCCCGGTACAGATTCACGATCGACCGGATGGGGTTGGAGATTTTGAATTTTTTCACCAGAAACCGCACCACCTCGGCATAGTATCAAAAGGAAAAATCCCCCCTCCCCATATCGAAACGAAGTCTCTGATGCTGGTTTTCCGTACACAAATCACATTTGTCTTGCAGTAGAGGACTGCAGGCATATGTCAAGCCTCAGTCGGGAGGTTTTGACGTAGGTGCCTAGGATGACAAACGTGTATGCTCTAAGCCCAACAGCATCACAAACCGCCTGCAAAATGCGGGGCGCTCTCTGGCCTTGCCTTCTTGCAAGACAGACAGGATTTGAGGTCACAAATGCGCATCACAAATTTTCAGACGGATACGTTTTCAATATGGGGAGGGGGGATTTTTCCTTACGATACATAGGTCGGGGACTTTTCAAACAACTCCTGGGTTCCCGCGTGGCTCGGGCGGCGGAGCGCGGTGCCCCCACTCATCCACATTTGGTGGAAGGAAAGCTCCTGCATCAAATTGTCAAAAATCCGCAGGTCCTGCCGCTTGCACACAGCCTCGGAGAGGCAGAACGTGTGTTCGTCGTTTTGAATTAGGCGGAGAAATTCTTGCAGGGAGTTGTTGGAGTCATTTTTTATCGCAGAACTTGTTTGCTGTTTATTTCTTCTGCTATTTTGGTTCGCCGTTGATGTTATGATTTCGTTCATCAGCGAATTAGTACCCGCTTTCAAGTTCCGGTGCAGCCCCTCCGCGACTTGCTCCAAAGCAATGTTCGCACCCTGAGTCCGTCGCCCTTCCACGAGGTGCAACCCGTCGTCATCTTCGTCCTGTGGCTGTGTTGCAGTCGCTGTTCTTATTTCTTCGTCCGGCGGCCTTCTTTCACGATCATGCTGGGTGGCGGCTCCTTGTCCCCGCGAAGTGGCCGCTGCTGCTGTTGGATTCGTGCCAGTTTTTTCTCGAGTACTGGTCGCAGTGTTTTTTTTGTTACCACCCCACCGCTTCTTCTTCTCACCCGTCATTTGGTTTGAATATTTCTTGGAAATACAGTTGAGAAGTGCACAAGCTCCTAGATTGAGGTAAGACGGATTTTTACCGCTAACATTAAAAGTGATTTCACAAGGAACGAATTCATTTTGCTAATATACAGCTCAAGTAATAATTGGTCATCAAAACAATGGCATCGGGAAGGGGTCAACGTTAATCGCAGAACAACAAAAAAAATAAATCTATGAACATCCAAACTCGCGAGGGAACAACCAGGGCCTGGAAAAGATTCTGACCAAAGAGTCAAACCGCAAAAAACGACAGATCACTAGAAAATCCGTTGACTTTGTCTCTTGTCGAATCGACGAGCATCAGCATCGTTTGTAAGTAAGTACACTCAGAGAGGAGAGTGAGAAGCGAATGCCTCGTGAAAATTGTCCGCGAAAAAAAAACGATTATCGAGGAACTCCGAGTCGGCTGAGAACACCCTTTGGGGATTTTGGTTCTCTTGCGGCACTAATCATCGAATTTTTTGTGCAACTGTTGTAGTGCGCTCCTGCATTCCAAATTCTCAACAAGTCACATACGCTAATATCAAAGTTGGCTCCGCATAAGAGAGCATCAAAACTAAAGGCTTGAGGAGTGTGTATCTATTCTGCTCCTCTTATGTATGTACTAAACTGCAGCTGGCGCCAGCTGCGCAAGAAAGAGCCTGCCAATATAATCCATATCTTGCTATTGCTAATTTCTTGGATTATAACATGATGATGATCATGATGTTGCAACACAGAAATATACATGTCATCAGGTCTGTAGACGTTTACGTTACCAAACAAATTTTACTGAAAAATATGATGAAAAACTTGTAGAGTTTTTGTTTTATTAAGAACTGCCTTGGTTTTCGTAGATTGTCAAGTCTAGCAACATCGCTGCCGCTGCCAGCATGGCTTTTTCTTCGTACTTCGCCCCCTCCGCGGGTTCCACGTGAAAATTCTGCAGTGCGAGAAAAGCCTCCTTCAGCATTCCCTTCGAGCACGCATCTCGACTTTCCTTGGTGATTTTTCCCCCCGAATTCGCAAAATTCTTCGAGGAATCCAGGTCCTGCACATCGAACGTCGCCTCGCAACAGGGAAAGAAATTTCCGCACTGGCACGCCCATCCTGCGCAAAAGCTAAAGTTAAAGTTGTGCTGTGTGCTGGTCCGGAACAATGAATTATACCATTATTTGCGAAGAGGAAGAAGTTCTGTCGTCCAAGATGTAAACATCAAATGCAAATCAACGGCACGTGTTGCAAACCCATGCTTACTAAATCATCCGTCACCAAGAAACTTCAACTACTGCGTGCAACATTCCTGGTGTGGCTCTACTACATGTACAACATCACAACAACTTTATTTGCGAGATTGCGTAGAAAGGAGCCAACCATTTCGAATTTCGGTTCCGTGGTACTGTACTGGTCTACGTAGATGGTTTATGCAAGAAAAAAACTGTGTAAGTGTAAATTTGTGTTGCAGAAAATGCAACAAAGGATACCCAGACGCCACAAAGCCCGCGAGGAACCATCCACAACCAAGAACCTTGGAAAAGTGGGGTCCCCGAAGACCTGGAGGTGAGATGCGAGGGGGACGCCTATAAGCTAAAGCGCCAAAAATAGCACTAAAGCAGAGGCACAAGGAAGCGAAGTAGTCAGAAATTACTTAACTTGGAGCGTCCTTACGGAAAACTCCAGCAACCTCAGTCCACCACTGCCCTCGCATTCACAAATGCAACAACACAAGAGTGTCGAAGCAACACCGGACATCCATCCCACCGAAAGCACCACGGCAACCAAGAGCAGTCACACAGTAGCACCAACGATGAGGCAATGCCCTGGGGGGAAACAAGGACAAGCATCCTCCCCATAATGTCTAAGAGCAGAGAGTTGCAGAAAATGCAACAGAGTTACATCTGTCATGCCAGACAGCCATAAAGTCCTCTTTTCACGTGTGTTTTCCCTTACAAGCCACGCATGACAGGTTTTCATTGTTATGTAGAGCAAATTTGTGATGCTGGTTCTCAAAGAAAGTTACACTTACACACTTTTTTTCCTGGATATGGTTTGCCGCACCTTGCAGCAGGCCGCGTGGTTCTGGATGTGGCCGATGGGGGCAAAACCTTTATCTTTTTCGGCGAAGTTCGTGTTTATGTCCTCGCTCAGCTTCACGAACAGCTTCGGTTGCCCGCATTTCGTACATTCTTCGCCGCAGCAGCAACAGCAGCACACGCACGCACAGTCCTTTGACATTTCCATCACTCTCACGTCGGTTGCCGGTTCCCGGCGGTTGACCGCCTCGTTTTGGTCCGAGCCGAAAAAGTACCCGTGCATGGTCAGCGCGCGACAGGGCCCGCAAAAGACTTTTTGGCAGCACGTACTTTCTTCGGTCAGGTAGATTTTACGGAGCGGTTTCTTGCCTGTTTTAGTCCGCGGAAGGAGCAAAAACCGGTTCCCGCACTCGCAGCCGCAGCACAGCTCCAAGCAGTCCCGACGCATTAGCTCCTGGCGCAACACAAAGTCGCTCCCCAGCGGATCCCCGCCCGCGTCCATCTCCATCGACTTTTGCGCGGGCGGATTTGATGTGGACCCGTAGTTTGCTGACCCCTCCGCCCGCCCGCGGGGGCGCCGGAGTGGCTGCCGAGATTGATTTTTACTGGAAGACATGGGTGTTTCAAAAGGTGGAACTTGCGACCATCTATCTTCAAATAAATCCGATAAACCATTTGCAAAAAAAACACATTGTCAGTGCAGTCTGCTTATCCTGGCAGGAAGCAAGCCTTTACGGCGAAAACGAAATGGTCGTGCTGAAGTTCTACTTCAACCTCTAGCACGATTTACTACGTACTACCTCCCCTGAAATTCTACGCCACAGCGATCAGACACCGATTGAGAGCAAAGTCTAAAAGAAGCTAAAACGACGTTTACCCACGGGCACGATGAGATGATGAGAACGATATCTATCAAGTTGTATGAGTTTGGACACGAACCTCTTTTTCGTTTTTCTTTCGGCCTGGGGTGTCTGTAGGCTACTTCTCTTTGACTTAACAGCACAGCATTTAGTACAAGAATTTCGTCGCGAAAACTTTTGTACAGTGGAGTGGAGATTCCGTGCTGCTTCTGCTTGTACACTATCGAAATCAAAAAGGATTCAGGAGTCATTCATTACATCGAGTCTTTTAGGTACAAAGTACAATCTTGCCTACTGAACAGGTGAAACCAGAAAACGCATAGCGACGATCGATGTTCCTGATTATTGCTTTATCATACATAAGTGCTAATTTCAAGTTTAAAGCGTGGATTTTCTACAAAAACACCTTAAGCGTCCATATGCTGGTCGTGCCGGTCCTCGTAGTGTTGCAGATCGATCATCAGGGCTGCGCCGCTATCCAACCAAAAAAACTGTGTCGGTGTGCGGTAACCACTGGACTAAAAATTTGTTCGGCATGACAAGAAAAGCTTGTTGTCATGCAGGGCGGTAAAGACGTGAAAACACAAACTGGCTTGCATTTTCTGCAACGAACACGGCTATCGGCGACTTTCTTTCACTAAACACAGTTTTTTTCCTGGTTCCATACGCTGCGATCAACGACTTTTCTTCGAAACTGGCCTGATCCGGGGGAGAGACCTTGAAATTCTCCACATCCAGAAACGTTTCCTTCAAGCACTGCAAACAAGCGCCCCCTTTTTTCGTCACGTGTCCAACTTTCCTCGGAGCAGTTGTATTCCCGTTATTTCCAGCACGTTCTTTCCGCCTATCCGTAATGTCGTACACCGAGTCGCCGCACGGACAGCAGAACCCGACCTGCAGATTGTAGCCCTCGATGGTGAAAACGTGTTCCGCGTTTGATTCCCCGCCATGTGCTCCCGCCGCTGCTCCCCTGCTAGACGACGAGTTCCTGCCTCGCGTTTGAGGAGGCTGTTGTTGCCCAATACTCGCATTATCCTTGTACAGAAACACCTCCTCTTTCAAGCCGCAGCATTTGAAGTGGTCCTGCACGAATCCGATCGGCTTCGGCCCGGAGAACTTCTCCGCGGTGTACCTGACCTCAAACTTCGGACGACAAAAACTACTGCAGGCATCGCAGCAGCAGCACCCGCAGATTTGGCAAACGAAGGGCTTTTGCAATTCTAGAATCTTCTTGTCCGGCCGGTTCACCGACTCCCGGTCGCGCCGGCTTTTGTACTCGCCGCCGTAAAAGATGTCGAACGTGAGGCCGCGGTAAACCCCGCAGCAGAGCTTTTGGAAAAGCGAAGAAGTTTCGGTCACGTACCTGGGATTTTTTTTTCCAGGACGCATCTTCCAAGTCACAAAATCTTGACGTATTTCTCATGACGTAGAGCTTACTGTAAAAAATTGCCGCAAAAATACATCTCCGTCAGTGCGTTCTGCTTGGCATCCTTCGGCTTGATGTGGTAGCGGTTGCCGCATTTGCAACCGCAGCAAAACTCCACACAGTCCCGATTCATGACATCCTGCTCTACCGAAAACTCGTGGCCAAACGGATCGCTCGGAAGACCGGCAACAACCGACGTCCCGCGTGTCGTAGCGGACGTTCTTGTTGGCGCAGGAGCAGATAAATCTGTACTTCCGGGAGGTTGCGCTCCCGCTGCTTCTGCATCTTCCTCATTTTCATCCTCTCCCTCACCGTAGAAAAACAGCGGGGTCCAGTACTTGTGGGACCCCCGCCCGTTGGTCGGTTGAGTGTAGCTGTTGAGCTCCTGGCTGAAGGGTAGCAGTTCCTTCTTTGACGAAATAAATGTACTAGGTTTTCTAGCATCTACTGCATTTGTAGTTCCGCTTTTCGCAGACGAGGACGAGGGTCCACCTGTGCCGGTAATTTGGATTGCTGTTTGTTCAGGAGTAGGAGATGTTTGTTCTGGGTCAGCCGTATCGAAATCGTCGTCCATAAGCGCCTGTTGTCGGACTGGCTGGACGGGATGCAGCTCCTGGTCCTCACCCGGCGGGTGGTCGTAGCTCGGGCCAATTGACGTCGTTGTTGTAGCCCCGTAGGTTTGGTGGGTTTGCGGATAGTATCGAGCATTGCGGTTGCTCGTTGTGCGAGAATTACGCATCTTCGATGGAAGATGAGTTAGCTTCTAGTTCTTCGACTCGGGAAGCTTCTAATTTGTCGGCGCCGGCAGTACTGCAGACACTACTACAGGGCGTTAATGTTTATTATAGACTCTGTGTGTAAAAATGCAACACTTACTTTGTTTTGACGATGGGGATGAAGTGCGAGTACATGAACCATGAACCAGAGGACAGACACCACTGAATGAACCGAACCTCCTTATAAGCAGGCCCTATTACCGAGGGGCTGCAAGACCGAACAACGATCGATGATTTTGTTACTTCGGTCGGGAAGAAATTTTCCTACCTTTGTCATCCAGTCACGCCAACCCACGAAGAGGACCACGAAGATTGCTAGAAAAATGCGTTGACACCCACGACATGTGATGCGAGGACAAGCCTCGGTTTCTTGAAGAAACGACAAATAATTCTGCGAGCGATGACACTACAGATCTTCTTCAAGATGATATTTTTTCGATTTATGATTCGAGTCTACGGCACTCGAGCTAAAGTGCGTCGAAACGGAAATGGAAATCACGGCGTCGATACAAAATGGCTGCGACCAGAATACCAATAACGAAGGCAGATGACAACCCGAACACTGGCGTTGACATTGCTGTCATTTGCCGAGAACTGCGTGCTCGTTTTCATCCGCGAGAGTAGTTAACCCCCTTAAGCTTCATTGCTATACTCGTATTCGTGAACTGCGCAATTGCAAGAGTTAGATAGACTTAGCGTTTCGAAATATCAAAGTGGGTCTCAAGTCATGAAGAGCAGCAAAAAAGATCACTATCGATCTCTTATTTCAAGCTTTAGCAAAACAAGCAAACGCTAGTTTTTATCCCAGCACCATCGCGTCAGAGGTGCTGGAGCTGCTCGCAGTCGGGTGCGCAGCCGATGGCTCTCTGTCATCACCGGCGTTCCTGCGCACTTCCTCATACCGGGTGAGCAGTTCCACCAGTTCCAGCAGTTGCAATTTATTTAGGCGCCGCCTCTCGGTCTCGCAATAATGGCGAAGGTAGTCCTCAGCCAGCGCAGGCAACCGATGACCCAGTTTACTGGCATCTTCGATCAAGGGTCCGAGCAACCAGACTCGGTATGTGCAAACGGAGTGAAACTGATAATATCGCTCGTCGGGAGATTGACTGCTGCTGCGAGCCAGGTCCTGGCCAACGACGATTACGAGTAACAGAATGGTATCTCGGAGTTGGGGGCGATGGTGGAAGTACGACTGAACAAGTTCCCGCAGTATGTTTTCGCGACTATTTGTTATTTCCATTGTGCTGTATAATCGAAAAATTAGTTCGCGACAAGCTCTTCCTGCGGAAGCATCTTGCGGTGAGACATGCTTCAACAGCAAAGCTCCCTCATCCTCATCGTCATCCGAAACCGTTTCTGGAGTATTCGGACTGCCATCGTGAACGCGACGCCACTGCGCCACCGCAAAAAAATTCTCTTTTTGCAACCCTAGACGTCCCTTCTCCTGATCGTAAACGAAAATGGAATCCACGGTCATCAGCGGAGGGCGAGCATTCTCCATGAGCCTGATTCCCGTAGTGCAATTATCTTTGACCGTCTTTATCCCGGCAACAATCCACATCTTTCGGATATCATATTTATCTGCAGCAGTGAGCGGACATTCCACATTGTAGACGCGGACGCCATTCACCACCAACGACAGCACCCAACCACTTTCACTTTTGTCGGATTTGCGCAGCCAAACACCCAGGGTTGATCCGACAGACATTCCCTTTATTTGCAGCTTCTTGTAAAGATCGATATTGTACATACCGTCGCAGGTCCACCACATGTCACCATTTTCGGAGCCCCATTCAACACCCCACTTGTTACGTCCATCATCTGCTCCTTCGTGTAGCGAAGTTAGACACGAGCCGCCCGGGGCACGTCCTTCAGCGCTATAAGTAAAGGCCAGGCTGATCTCTTTCACCGATCGATGTATTTCCGCCACCGGGTCCCCCGTCAGCTCAATCTCAACATAGTACCCACGGCCATCCGGGTTTTGTGGCCGTTGAGCAGCTACCGCAAATGCCTGGCGATGTCCCGGCTTGCAAGAAAGGCGACCGCCATCAACTTGAGCGCCGTCTGATTTCTTCCACTTCAAAAATCCGGCTAATGCACCCATCTGTCGGCACGAGGCATCGATCTCTCCCTCTAGGTCGTCTTTTTCGTTGTTCAGAAGCGTGACGCTTTTTTCGAGCTGATCAATCCGCTCGCCTTTCTCTCTCGATTCCCGCACCGCTGCCGCCGCGGCAGCCTTTGCTCGCTCGGCCTCAGCCTGCAGCGCCCGAATGCGGCTTTCCTGGTTTTCTAATTTCCTGCCGGCTTCCCGTCTATCTTGCTCACACAGTCGCACGGCCTCCTCAATATTTGCAGCGGTGACGTTCTTTCGCACGATCTCGGGACGTTCTTTCACATAGGCTTCGATTGCACTCCGCAACGCGAAGTTCGGCGTTAAAGTCGTCGCCGGAAGCACCAAACCGGTTACCGGGGAGGTGTTTCGCCCCTGGCGAAACCAGGTGGAAATGTAACTTCGCTCGTAGGTTTGTCCGTCCAGCGTACACACCGGGTCTTGGTCTTATGAAAGTTGAATGTGTGCCTTCATTCCCGAGCTAACTCGCATGCGTCAAAAAGAGTACAACAGTTTCACTCTGATGCTTTAGTGAAGAGAGACGCAAGATAAGTAGCTGTTTATCGGAGCCTACATTTACTGGGCCCCAAAGGTTCACAAAGGCACAGGTATTTTCAGATTGATATCATCAATTCGTGCGAAATCGCGCAAATAAAGCCCGCCGGGATCGGCACTGCTTCAGGTGTAAAGGCTGCCATTTTTCTGTTTGTATCTTCTTTATCCGCTCCGCTTGTTCGCAAAAAACGAATTTGGTCACGACTACCTGTAGCTTCCTAGTCAGTGCTTACGCTTGATTCATGATTGCGTCTAGCCGTGCAATCTCCCGGGCTGCTCAGCTCCTGCTACGAAAACGAAAAATCTAATCGGTGCGTCTGATGGATCGTAATTCATCGAACTACGGTCGCTGGTGTTCTCTAACAGATGGTGGGACTGTGCCTTTGGCTGTAGCTTCAGCCTGACGTCCATCCGACAATCTACAAAAAGTAAAAGAAGTTCTTTGCTCCGAATCGCGAATGATCGGGACCATCCATGCATCCACATCTTCGTCTTCGACTTCCAGATCTAAAACAAAAAGCTTTGATCGTATTACAGATACCATGTGAGAACGATCCTACCTGTAGGCATGGATGCGTCAATACGCACGGAGATCTTGTTCGTCAACTCAAATGAGGGGGGTTAAACATCACTGGGAACAGAACGATAAGAGGTTCACTGTATAGAAACCTCGGAAAGAAGTACTTCGTAGACGCGCGGACCTTATTCATATTCTTTTAAGCGTCTACTACTGCGAGAAGCAGGCTCAACAGTTAGAACCTGGAACTGCCAGTGGATCATACTCGACTTGGCCTCGTCGACATGTATGCGTGAAAAAAAGATCTCTGTATGCGTGAAAGGAAGATCTACTTATGTTCTCCTGTGCAAAAGCTAGCTCTGACAGGGGCTCGCTAGAGTTTATGTTGCCCTTTGGGCGTATTTGTTGAAGCTGCACGCGCAACGACAACGCAAAACCTTTCCATCGAATTGTCAAAAAATCATTGCCACGATCTACAGCTCCGCCGCTGCCGCCGCCGGGCCCTCTAGCCCGTCCTTCTTGTCCTCACTCCGGTCCTCGTAGTACTGCAGCTCGATCATCATCAGTGCCGCCAACAGCAGGGCCTTTTCGTCCATGGTCGCGTGACTCGGCGGGTTGACTTCGTAATTTTCCAAGTCTAAAAGCATTTCCTTCATGCACTGCTGACAGCCGCCACCCTTCTTCTTCATGTTGCCGCACTGCTCGTAGTCTCGCCGCAGATCGTAGATGTCGTACACGGCGTCCCCCACAGGGCAGCAGTACCCGCACTGGCAGCAGTGCGTTATGGGACTCTCAAACGTTACATTCTCAACTGTTACATGAATTTGGCATGCCAAAGCACCTCAAGCCGGCAGATGATCAAGCTGCTTCGCATGACAAATTTCGGAAGGGCTAAACAGCATCTAAATCTGTAATGCAAAAGGCGCAATCTTCCTGTTCCTCCTTTCACTTTTGCCGGTCTTGCGTTACAAATTCATGTAACAGTTGAGAATGTAACAATTGAGAACTCCATATGCGTGCCCTTCACCGTGTAGATGTGGTTTTTGTCCTTATCGTAAACTTTCTCCTTCAGCCCGCACAGACGACAGTGGTCCTGCACGTGCCCGAGGTACCTCTCGTAGTCACTGTCCTTGCCGTAGTTCGTGTCGTACACCTTAAACCGCGGCCGGCACCAGCCCGTGCAGAAGCACGGACAGCAG
>JACKZZ010009137.1_pt1 | contig 25149 bp, 10 predicted proteins | sample 8027871 | NCBI WGS metagenome assembly JACKZZ01 (sample SAMN15724774, study PRJNA655200) | protist metagenome | isolation source: fluorescence activated cell sorting (FACS) single amplified genomes of... | place: USA: West Boothbay Harbor, Gulf of Maine | collected 2000-07-19 | reverse complement strand
ATGGAGGAGATTGAAATAGATTCAACTCCTAAACTGCGCGGTAGTAGCACTAGCAGTAGTAGTAGTAGTAGTAGTAGTGGCAGTGGCAGTGGTAGCTTAGAAGAATATCATGATGTTCCAATTTGGCGTGACCCATGCATCACTTATGCATTTTCAAGCCTTGTGTACATTATCTATGCTTTTGGGATTATGTGTAATAACTACACTGTGAATGGGGAAATTCAAGATCGATGGTGTGTTGTTCTGAATGTAGCTCATTTTTCATCTGCTTGTCTGTACCTATACTGCACAAGCTTGATTCGTGGCTACGATCCTTATCTTATTTGGCCTGACATTATGAATATAATCGAAGCCCTTTTATACTTTTTCTCCAGTACCCTTTACCACGACCTTTATGACCACAATGGTAGATATAATAGCAACTTCTATCTATCTCGTAACCTTGAATTTGGCGCCGCAGTATTCGAAATGGGAGCGGCGCTAGGCTGGGTATGGGTATGGTACGTTCTACATAAAGAGAATGGGGAGCCTACTAGTATGTTTAGAGGTTTCTCTACACTGGACCCGGACCAATGGGCTAATGTTACTATACTTATTGCTGGTATCATGTATGTTGTATACTGTATTCAAGTGAGCGATACGAGTCAATATGAATCGAACATACTCTACCAGTATGCTGATATCATTTACTTTATCAATTCTTTATTCTACACCCTCGCTGCCCTAAGAGACCTAGAATTGGAGTGGTCGTTCATCCTTCCTTCATCGAAAAGAGCAGGATATAGAAATGAAATTGTATACCAGCAACTGCAGCTTTACGAGATGCCAACTTCTTCTTCGTCGTAATGTAATGAGCGTGGTTAAATGGTGGTCGTGGTTAGGGTTATAGGGAGTAAATCAATAAATGATAAATGACATGTTTTTTTATTACGTACATTGACGATCGTTGTTTTTATTATTATAAGTGATTACCAGTAGAATGTAAAATTTAGTTTCTCCTCCCTTCTTACCCTTCTATTTATCCTTGGATTTGCGGCGACCACCATCCCAATCATCGTCATCCTTCTCTTGCTCTCTTCGTTCGTACTCTTCCTCTAAAGCTGCTTCTTGAGCTTCCCTTTCTTCTCTTTCCTTCTCCTTCGCCTCCTCTGCTAATACCGTACTCTGTTCTCTAGGGTCTGTCCTATATACCTTCTTCCATTGCTTATAATGATTCGTTTTCTTCCAAGCGTAGTAAAACTCAATCACTTCTTTTACAGATTTCGTTGAGACATATTTCTTAATTTTTGGGAAATCTTTCCCAAATAAAGATATTGACGCTTCAAATGTAGCAATCTCCAATGGACTCCATTTCTCTATAGCAGAAGGTTTACGAATAGGATTTGTTAGAAACCCTAAAGCTGTCACTCGTGATAGTGGATAAAGTTTATTAACCGGGTCATAACCAAAGGGGGAAAATTTCGTATTTGGATACATGATATCACCCACAACATTCACGTAGTCTTCCGTCTGACGATGCACTCTCCACCGGTCTGCACCTTTACCTACACTAGATGAACGGCTTTCCTTTAATTGTTTATTGATATTAAGAGTAGGACGAACCACTGCAGGCTCAGGAGCTGTCTCCTCATCACGAGGCCGCTTCAGTCCAGCACTAGAACTAGGCTCTGCTCCTACTGCATTGCTGACACTTTGTGTACCTTCCATTTCCCTATACTATACTAAAGATGAAACTATCCACACTTCCCAAAGGGTTTACATATGTAAAAGGCATCATCTCGTTCACCAAAAACTGGAAAAGGGGGACACAGTGACACAGTTGCTGTCTTCTGGTTTTTTGCACCTTTCTCCAGTTTGGGGAATTTTGTTTGCCTTGGCAGGGAAGAAATGCCTGATGTTGTAATTTTACGACAGAAATGGACCGAGGATACCTCACCTTACTTCGAAGTTCTTCTTCAGAAGCGAAGCGGCAAAGTGAATCTTGAACGCTTTAGATGGGCCTTTCCTGGCGGTGATCTGAATCGAGAGGATATAGATGCCCTACGTATTGCAACAGAAGTGAAGAAAGATGAATCATTAGTTCTCCAGATTCTTCGTAGAGCTGCTTTACGTGAAGTTCTTCAAATGTGTGGGAATGGTAATTGCGATGGAACAAATGCCGTCCCAGTTTCTTTACGTGAGGTGAAAGGTTTATTAGAAGCTAGACGATGTGATCATGTAGGTAAGCCTACATGTCACTCACGCTTACCGAAGATGTTTCGAGAGCAATTCGATTGCAATGCTCGAATATCGAGACATATTCCTAGAAGCCATACTTTTATTTATCTTCTACATCCGAAACTTGAGGAAGCATACATCCGGAATTGGGAGCCAGATTCACATCGAATGTGGAATCATTTAGTGGATCGTGAAGAGTTCACAGCTACTACCAGTTGTATTTGGGTTCCATTAGAGGATGTATTCCAACATCCTGAGCGACCTGTTAATGAATCGAAATATGGAATGGTGAGTTGGCAGAAAAACATTTTTGAGCCATCTCTGGTACGAAAACTTGCTAGAGAATTATCAATACAAATATTTGTTCCGCCAGACATTGATGATTGATTGATTGATTGATTGATTGATTGATTGATTGATTAATGTGGAGATAGTTTTGTATATGTATTTGGACTTGTTAAAATATTGTTTACGGGTAAATGTTTTTTTTGAAATAAATAAATTGTACCTTCGAAGTACGAAGTAAATATTAATATCACTAAGAAGAAGATTTAAGATGATGATGATGATGCTGGTGGTGGCTTATTTCTATTTTGGAAATTTCTATAAATTCCAAATCCTACTGCGCTAAAGACGATAATCTCGCCCACGATTTCACCTATATTCATAGGATGGCCGTACAACATGGAAGAAATAACCATTGAAAACATCTGCCTTGTAGTCATAATTATCGTGAGTGCAACAGGGCCAAAGCGCTTGATTGTATAATACAAGAAAAGTTGACCTGTAGTGCTTACCGTTCCCGTCGCGAGTAAATAATAGACAATATTGGGATTGTATGATATAAATTCAGCTAGTGCAGCAATTTCTTTATTAAAAAGAATAGCTGAAATAGTGAAAATGATCGCCCATAGATTCACACCGAACATCATATGATACTGATCAACTTTCCCATATGTTTCAAAGACACGGCTCTGATATTGTGATGTGAAACAATCAAAAATTACATAGCCTAATAGAAAACTTAAACCGATAAGGTGAAGACTCGAATCCTCGTCTTTTGAGAAAAAACTTTCTTCTTTATCTGCCTGTCCAAATACAACAACACCAGCAGTAATCACAAGAGCCTCAAAGTATTGCACCCATGGATATGCTTTACCATTCAATAGCTTCCCCATTATCATTACAGGAATGATTTTCATTGATTTAAATAGATTTTGCATTGGAAATGTCACATAATTCAAGGATGCATATTGACAATAAGATGAAGAAGTGTTACTGACTGCACATGGTGCTAATGCATAGAATGGAGCCGTTCCAAATACACTACCAAATCGATATAAACATATTATACCGGCAACAAGCATGGCAAGAATTCTATTACAAAATACAACAAAGCTAGCGGATGGAAACAAACCCGTAGGAATCATAGGGGACTTTTCAAATTCTGTAGTCATAATTGCTTCTTGAAGTACACCCCATGTTAAATAAGATGCTTGTAAACCAAGGAAACAACTCGTAAAAACAATAGCATTCTGACGAAATGTTGGCGCCTCAGGATTCTCTTCACCTTCTTGAGACTCCTTTGCTGGTACTGGTTTACCCTGAAGTAGGGATATTTTATCTTGGCCTTCAGAATCAGCGTTCTCCATATCCTCAAGATCCAGAGCGCCAATCTTTTTCATTTCAACAAAACCCCTTCCTTTTGATGCCATTTTGCAGATTAACTTTTGATGAATGAACTAACACGTTGTGTGTGAATAGAAATGAAAGGCAGCAGTATACAGACCGCTTTCTGCAGGCAGTTTGGCAGACAATTTTTATTCATTATTTTGCTGTCATTTTTTTTTCATTTTTTCATTTTCCAGTGGTTTTCCATTATCCTGGTTATGACAGCCAAACAGCCAAGATCACAGGTACCTGGATTAACTTAACACTCCGGGCGGTGAAGCATATCAAGGAGCATCGTATACTTCGAATAAAGCTCACAAACAACGATCGAGCTTTTGGTGCATGGCATAAATAATAATTGGTTCTGATATTTATTTGAAATGACTCAACAAGGCGCTTGCTTAAATGCTTCAGCTTTCGAGGCGTTTGGTATTAGTTCCCAATATGCATTCATTGGTATTTTAGTAGCTGTATTCTTGAGTGGGTTTGGCTTAGCTAGATTTCTATATAAACCAAAAGCTCCTTACGACCCTTCAAGTAATAGTCAACAGCAATCAAAAGAATCCTCATCTGTATCTCTAGAAAAGGAAAAGGAACGAGAGCGCAAGAGGCGGTTATTAATGCGTGATGATCGTGGTGGGAGTTCCTGCAATCAATTGGGTTCAACTGATTCTCTATCAGTTGCAGTTGCTGTAAAAGGCGATGAAAGAAAGGCTTATCGATCGTATCGAAATAGTATTGCCAAGAAGCATGTCGTAATTCCTGCAAATTCATCAAGTATAGAAGTATTTGCCATTGAAGCTAGGAATTTACTTCAATCACTATTATTACCTGAACCTGGTACTTCACCAGCTGCAGCATTTCCCGAGAAAAGTCCATATCGAGCTGTTTGGAAATTAATTCATACGACTGACAATTTTCATATGTGGAAATCTGAAGATAAATCGTGTGGTATTCTTCTTCGTAGTTCATCTTTTGTAGAAACAAACCCGAAATCAATTCTATTATGGCTTTTACGGGAGAATCTTACTTCTGGTATTGATGGAATTATTACATCGCAAAAGGTTTTATTGCCGTCTGATCAAATTGTAACCTCCGATGAAGAAGAAAATGTGATGTACCTTTCAGAGAAGCCCACTAGTAAGGATAAGAGTAGCACTAGAATCATCGTAAGACGTATGTGTGCAGCACCGTTTTCGCTTACTTCATCAAAAAGAGATTTCGTGGTTGTCACGCAGTGGGGGGAACTGCCCAGCGGTGCCTACTTTATCGTCACAAGGTCACTGCCAGATGATACACTTCCTCTAAAGAAAGGGTTTGTGCGTGGAAATGTTTATTGTTCTGGATTTATTCTTAGACCGCTTAAAAAAGGTGGAGAATCTGGTTGTGAAATTTTGCACGTTAATCATCTCCAAGTTCATCCTAAGAAAGGAAGTGGCAGTCGGTTTGAGAGTTCCAAAAGAGACATCCTTGCTCGCAGTTTAACAAGTTTAATAGTCGAAAAATTACAACAGGGTGTAGCTACTGGTGCTGATATTGATCAGCGCACTGAACCTGTACTTGCCCTTGCGCCAGAAGGTGTGGAAGAGGAGGAGCATCAAGCAGGATCTGCTTCAGACTTTTCTAGTCGGCAGGCCCACGATATAACCATCGCCGCTATTTCAGCGCGAGATAATTTGCGGAATTTATACCATTCAGTGGTATCTAATGAAGCTGGTGTTTCTTCTCATCAATGGGATGCGTTTCATTCAAGTGAAGGTATTACGGTTTCAGAATCAGTTAGACCAGGACAAAAAGGTGGTATCTTACAAGCTTCATGTACTGTTGATGCACCTCCTTCACAGGTACGGCAGCTACTTATCGACCAACCAGCTGCCCTTGATGGTCTCTTAGAGAACAAGAGCATTTTAGCTCGTATTTCACCTCAAACAAGTGTACAATGGCTTGCATATGGTGCTATGTGGCCTATTGGTTCTCGTGATTTCCTTATTGTGACGTCAGAAGAAATAGTAAATAGTGCTACTGGTCAAGGCTTCATTCTATGTTCAAAGAGTATTGACGATATATGTGAAGACATTGAAGAAACGAGTGAAGGAGAAGAAGAAGAAGTTGTTAAAGCTCCTTCTCCAGTTCATGTTAGAGATGCTGAATCAGAGGAATGGAGTGACAGGGAATCGAGATACCGTGGTAGATTGAGAGAGACTAGCACTGGTTTTATTAAAACCATGGGTAGCGTGCAGTGGCTGCATAAGAACTCTACATCATCCTTATCGCTATTATCAGGGCGAGATAGTCCAGCACAGCAGCAGACTAGTTTTCTGAAGAAACCAGCAAGTAGTGTGCCGAATATGAATCTATTAATCAAAGAGGAGCACTTCTCTACTCCCCTCCCTAAGGAGCGGTCTGAAAGCAGTCGTGATGCTTCGGTAGATGGAAGTAGTGAGAAGGGTGACACCAATTTATCTCCTACTCTAGGCGGAAAGGAAACAGGACTATCTAACCCTAACTCGAAGTATACACGGTCTACATTAAGGCTGGCGGGCTATGCGGGTGTGCCTAGTGCAACTATCCCTGGTGCTACAGATCTCTATCTATTTGTGGATGTTGATGTATATGAATATATCCCAGCTTGGTTGTTGAAGGTTCTAGCGCAGCATGGTTTGTCTGAGATTATGCGCAGAATTCAATCTATTTGCGCTCCCTTACCCAAGCCAGTATCATCCATTACTACTGGTACTGGTACTGGTAAGGGTAGCTCATCTCGTCAGTCTACTTCTCCAGTGATGACTCCCGATACAAAATCTCCAGTAACTATATCTGATCATGCCTCTGCTGCAGCTGCAGCTGCTGTAACATCTGCTTCAAAAGCGTCGTCGTCATCGTCATCGTCATCATTTACTCCTATACACGACTCACCAATGACTGGTACATCATCCGAGAGCCCAACCAGCCCGAGTCCAACAATTCCTTTGGATATGAGTGAAATTGCCATTCGAAAAGCCCATGCCTACCTCGACTTGCCATATTTGGCCCCTGGTGCAACATCATCGGAATCTGTAAGTATGGGTCTGTCGTATACATTGAAAGTAGATAAACAGAACATAACAGTGAAGACGGCTCCGGTGGATGGTAGCAACTACTTCGCTCTACGAGCTGTATCGAGAATCGTTGGTTCTAAAAGTGCAATTCGAGATTTGTTAATGGATGATAATAGCGTCTCAGAATATGATGATATGTTCGACTTTATGACTTTTCTACGAAAGGAATCAGGATGCAGTATTAGACGTGTTTGTTGTAAAGGGGTGTGGCCCACAGCTCCGCGAGATTTCATTTTAGCGACGACGTGTAAAGAACTTTCCGATGGAAGAATCCTAGTGGCCTCCTATACACCAGACAACCCTTCGTCATATGCAGGTGACGCGAAAGGATATGTAAGGGGTACAGTACATGTATCAGGCTATCTAATTACCCAAGTGTCGGAGACGGAGTGCGATATTGAATTATGCTCTCATATCGACCTGGGGGGTAACGTCCCTACTACTTTAATCAATATGCTAGGTGTATCCGCTCCTCCAAAGATCCTTGCTGCTGTTGCGAATGTAATAAGGCAGCGTAGTGCTCATACATAGAACAAATATACTATCACCACAAGACAAACGCGAAAATATAAATGGAAATACTTCGTACTGTAAAGTAAAAATATCCCAGAAGTACGAATCAAAGCACATGCCCTGGAATCGTGTAAAACTATAATAATACTTCTTATAACAACAAACGAAAAGATTTAGATTTTAAACGACTACTACAAATATATACCGGTAAAATGATATTTTCATTTTATCTTAGTTTAACTTAAGTTTAACTAACCTCGATTTTGACTTTCTGAAATTTAACTTTGGATGTCGAATCCACCCACTGCTCTGTCAATAAAAATGGCCTCCAATTGCCGCCTTTCGGTAATGTACATACAGCACGGTCATAACAGCGTATATCTCCCCTTTCTAAGTTTCCTCTGGTTCTCCCTTTACCTTCTGTAAAGAGTTCTGCTGATGTCATCCACCCAAGGTGGCGCTTAACATCCCTCCAAGCGGAGTGTCCCATTGATGACAATATACACCACTGTCCATATGCATCACCTTCCGCAGTAGCTACGAGCTTTAATGATACTCTCCATTCCCCATCACAAGAGTCAGTTTTTGGGTCAAGTGTAATGCGAGAGCTGACAAAAGGCTCTATATCACTCCCATTTTCTAAGTCTTGATGGGCAAGCACTATCTTGATTTCATTGCCGTCACCGTCACCAGCCTCAATGACTAATTTCACCCAGCTTAATGCACTTGTATAAGCATAGAGTCCTGCTTGACTTCCTGCTTGAAGAGGAAAGCCAGAAGAGGAAAAGGCTGGAATCACAACTTCAGCTTCAAAACAAGAGCATCGCATTGATAGAAGCTCGATTCCTTCATCTGGTTCCGGAGTATCATGCCATCCTTGACTTATTCTGAATTCTCGAGTTTGCCATGAGCTACCCTGAGAACCAATGACTTCAAAAGAGTCACTCTGATCGGCTTGTGCGGCTTCAACGAGTCCTTTCATATACTCAAACAAAGAATCGTCAGTGATACCGTCTTCTTTGGATTTCTCCTCGTAGGCTTCTTTAAGGCCTGAAAATTGCTCTAATTGTACGCTTCCTGCTGCTCCCATCTACAGCTCCATATCAAACTCGCCTACTAGTCAGCTTCGATGCGGAAGTCCTTATTCTTTATTCTTTCTAAATCCTCTTTTCGGTACTATAGGTCGCTTCAAATAGCGGCCAAGTAGCAAAGCCGCGATTCCCTCGTCAGATCGGCCAAATACTTGACCAGATTGCACTCAGGAGTAGTATTTTAGTTTCATTTTAGTTGTGCAGCCTGGCCCAAAATCCTTTGTAGTTTTTTTTCATTTTTCCTGTATTTTTGGTCTCAGGACATTTTGGCTAGGTTTTTCGTACTTTCATACGGGAAAGGCCACGAAATTGGCGCTACGTGATCGATTAGAATATGCTCGCTGCAATAAAAGCAAAAAGCAATATGACGACGGCGAACCTCGTACTCGTTATTTTGATATTCTTTATCGTAATTCGCAATCAATTGAATATCGTCTCTCTTGAAAAGGGTATGACGGATTTGCGAACGAATTTGCGTGGTGCGAATACTCGGATGGATAAGGTCGAAGCATATACGTCATCTTATTTCTTGAATAGTTCATCAAATGGCTATATTCTCTTAGAAATTGAAAAAATGCGAAAGAATTTCGATACAGTTCACCAAGATATGGCTGATATGGAGGCAGGTATTCGCTCAGTAGCTCTACAAGCGCATGATGAGATTCAAAAGGAAGTGAAACAAGTCGAAGGGAATATGGATATTTATGTCCAAGTGACGAATAAGCAGCTTTCTGCGGAAAGCAATTTCGTTCGTTTTCAAATAGCAGGGACATTTACTCTTTTAGCTTGTTTGATTTCAATTTTATCAATCACGTCCCACTTGAGATCTATGACAAAACCTGATGTACAACGGCGAATTCTTGCTATTTTATGGATGGTACCCATTTACGGTATTACATCGTGGTTATCCCTGGTATTCCCGGTTGGCATCCACTACTTCACAGGTATAAGAGATATTTATGAAGCTTATTGTGTTTATACATTTGTGGCCTTTTTGATCATGGTTATAGGTGAAGATCAAGGATTACAAGGAGCACGAATAAAAATTGAAAAAAGTATTCTTTTAAATGAATTAGAGAATGAGGAATCAATTGAAAACTTGAGTTTAGATGACTTAGCTCACGAGATGGAAGGAATGGAAGGAATAGTTGATGATCAAGATGAGATAGCTGATGGTGGTGGTGGTGGTAGTGGTAGTGTTTCTCCTAGTCGTGGTCCTCGAAGTGGAGATTCAACAATAGGTCTTCAATATCCTGATAGTAATACCTCTGTGGATAGTCTAGCTATAGGACGTGATGGCCTTACTCCAGAGCTTTCTCGCTCTTCAGGAAATTTACAAGGTAGTACTTCAGCAAGTCCAGGTGCAGCATTACAACGCCGTAGAAGCTTACTAGCGGCACCTCTAGCATATGGCGCTGCTCGTCGTAGCTCCATGGCTACTGTAGCTGCTGCTATTACCGGCGAAACCCCTAAGAAAAGTTTGACCATAAACCCGCCTTGTTCTTGTGGATATGATCCGAAAAATGTTCAATCCAGAGCTGCCGCTATTTTATATCAAGATCAACTATGTGCACTTCAATTCGTGCTACTTAAACCTATTCTTGCTCTTATGCCGTGGTTTCTAGATGTTACTGGCCTTGATCGCCATTATTATGACACCCCGATGTTCGATGATAAAGGTCATCCAGACTTTGCGTCAACACGAATGTACAATCATTTACTCCTGAATATTAGTGTTTTCATCGCCTTTATGGGGCTTTTAAACTTTTACCATGCCGTTGAAAGAGATTTAGCGTGGTGTGATCCATTCCCAAAGTTCGTTGCCATTAAAATGGTGGTTTTTGTTACGTTTTGGCAACAAGCTGCACTAGAGGCGATGAATGCAGCCGGCATAGTCGACGAGGAATCTGCACGCGCCGCACAGAATTTATTGGTTTGCATAGAAATGCTTGTCGCTTCACTTGCTTTCTATTATATTTTCCCTGTTTTCGAATGGGAAGATAATTATAAGAAGAAGAAGCAAAAAGAGTTCATGGTGGTGGAAAGCCTTGCGTTGAAGGATTTTGTTAGTGATATTCGAGATGTTTTTGGTCGACAAGCGTTTCATGGTGTTGTCAATCGATTAGATGAGTCAAAGAGTGGTGATCCAGATACTCCTGCTAGTGGTTCTGGTAGTTCTGGTGATGGGTCAGGTTCAAAAGCTGCAAAGGGTGGACAGAATATCTTTAGCACCGTCGGTCGCATGTTTGGGATGGGTTCGAAAAAAGTATCTAAAAGTGAAGAAGGGATGGAATCCATGGATGTTGGTGAAGATGGTAGCAGTAGTGTCATAGCCACAGATCATACAGGTGAAGGTGACTTAGATAGTGCAAGTGAAGATGGCAGTCTTGCCGGCTTCCGGGAAGTTGATCCAGAGGGTCAAAGCCTATTGGGGAAATCACCAAAGTCGGAGAAACTTTTGACGCAGCGTAAGAATGGGCATGGTCAATATGAATCGTAAGTATATGGTAAGTAAAAGGACTGAAGCATAGGAGCAGTAAAGGTATTATACCTTAAAGTTAGTTTATAGTCAATTTTATAAGTTTAAAAATTTTCATCGGTACAAAAACTTTCAAGGCCAAGGGGCTGAAATGTAGAATGAATACTTCATGCTTCGAGGGTAAGCGTGCCATTTATGTGTCACCCAACATCCCAAGCGTGCTCCCACTCTTCTTCGACTTCGCTTTCGACTTCTTGCTGTTACGGACCGCGGCCTGGTCTTGGAGCGACCCATTTCCATTTTTGTGGAGATCCAAGAGCCTCCACATCCAAACCAACCAAACTCAAAATATCGCTTGGCGATTTGATTTAGTTTCGCCGGCGTAAGTAGACAAATAAAGAAGAGATGTTCGCAGTGACTGGTGATGAGACAGGTCTGCTAAAGTTTGTCAATTTGAAGACAAAGAAGACTGTTTCGTATGGTGAACAAAGTCGAGATTGTTCCATCAAAGGGGTGAAATGGATTGAATATGGTATCAAAGTTGCTGTGACGAGAATAAATGGAGATTGTGAGGTTTGGTGTGTAAATGATAGCCGTGATGGTTTAGAGCAGCATTTAGGATCTTCAATGTCTTCAGGTGTGAATGGAATAATAGGAACTGCAAGTTGTAGTGGTAATGCATTGGATGCTACAGCTTCAATTCTTTACAATCAAGCTGGAGCAGTTCACTTATGGAAACACTTTCCCTCTTCCTCTTCATCCCAACCTTCATCTAAGAAGAAGAAGGGGGTAGTGAGTGATTTCACAGTTGATGGTCCATTACATTGTTGCAGTGCTTCTAAGACCCAAGCTATCTTTGGAGGAAGAGAGAATGACGTCAAGTTATGGGATCTAGCTACGCAAACTTGCACATTCAAAGCGAAAAACGTCCCTGATGATGAAGTACGTCTTCGAGTCCCTGTATGGGTCACTGATGTCACCTTTATTAAGCCTGATATCGATGGAAATTCCGATTTGATAGTAACTGGTACTGGATACAAGGATGTCCGTATGTATGATATGAGAACTGGACGTCAACCTGTTAAGAACTTCAATACTGGAGCATTCCGTGTAACTCGAATTCTCCCGACTCAATCAGGGGATGAGTTGCTTGTATCAGATACGATTGGTACATGTATGTTATGGGACCTACGTACTGAGCGCCGATGTCGGTCTTATCGAGGTTGTAATGGTGCAATTCGAGATATGTCGATGAGTGCAAATGGAAACATTGTTACTATTGTAGGCTTAGATCGTCATTTACGAGTAATTGATTTGAATAGGAAGAAATTCAGCTCACATGTATATTTAAAATCACGAACTAACGCATGCTGCGTTTATTCGGATGAGCTCACTACTGCGAGTAGCGGTATTGACGACGATGATGATGATAATAGTGATGATGAAGATGATGAAGATGATGATGATAGTAATGCCAGTGATAGAGTTGAGGAGCTTTTGTCTTCTTCTGGTGACGAAGATGAGGGTGATTTTGATGAAGGAAGCGAGAGCAGTGACGACGGAGAAAATGGCCAAGATATGTAAAAGGTAATTGATCCATAACCGTAATAGCGATTAGAATAGAAAATACAGATCCGAAGAAAGAAAGAAAAGAAGTACGACGTAATAATTTGCATTTTTTTACATTATTTTAAACCCTTAATTAAAATATCCAAACTCCATGGAACTCATCATCAATGTAAAAAAAATTAAAAATCAAGCAAGGAAGAAAGAAATACATCAAACATAATCTATAAAATCAACATTTTTCTTCACTTCATATTTTAATAGAAGGACTTTGCACTTTCGCTGTTGTTATTCGATATAGTCCATATTACAGGACACGATGTCTCAACTGTGATCACGCTACCAACACAGATATTAGATGTCGAAATTAACTCACCAAAGGCAATTCGTTGCTCAAATAGATTCCACTGCAGGCCAGTAGTGGTAACCGACTCACAAGCACAGCCTACTGGTAGCAGCCCGCAGTGTGGTCCTTCGCCGCTAACAAGGTCAATGCGATGCTTGCCTGACTGTAGTAAACACGTCACACTTGCAGTGTCCGCTATAACGAGTGAACGGCAACATGAACTCCATTTATATAGTGCTTGTATTGATGCCATAGTATGGTCAAATCGTCCACCAAAGGCCCCAATAAGTACTACATCCAAATCATGAGCTCCTGAGAATAAACTACCTTTAGTACCACCTTTAGTACCACCTGATGTTCCGACTTCTTGCTTTTGTTCATGGAATATGTGCAAAAGGCATTTCTCAAGGTCAGTAGTATCGCAATCGTCAACTTGCTCTACAGTGCATCCATTCGACTCATAGAATGTCCTTACGTCCTTACGTAATGAGTCTAAATCGCCTATGATAAGAGAAGGAATGTAAAGGGTGCGTTCTGTATCTGTTGAGAACGAATCATACAATCGGTTCGCACCACCATCCGCGCAATAACATCCAGATGCCTTTGTCCAAAGATTCTTCAACATATCAAGATCATAACCATCACTATTCAATAAAACAAGAGCCCCATCGAATGTTGATGAAAGAGGGTCAAGGAAGGAGTTCTTGTGAACCACGAATTCGTCCATTTCAACCAATTCTGACATCAAAAAAAATCGATAAATATACAAATATTAACACTTTTAAAGCGCAGATATGATAAATAAGCAAAGTTAGCGTAAACTAGTTGCAATAGGGCGTGTTCGGCGTGTTTTAAGACCCGAGAGATTAGAGTCATAACACCGGAACACTAGCAGACTTAATAGTGGAGCTAAAATTTTATATTAGAGACACCCAAGAGGTGAATTACTACCCACTTGTAATTCCTAGCAAAAAAAGTGAAGCTTTCTCCTACTAATAGAAAAAAGACAGGTTAAAGAGTTAATGGGGACAATCTACTTTTGTTTTTTTGTTTTATTACTTTGGGAATCTGTTCTCCCCGACGCTACTAATAGTAGTAGCTGTCCTTCCTGTATGGATAGTCGCAAAATCGTAGAATCCTTTGTTAGAAAAGAGCCCCCTTTTATCCCCGATACTCCCACTATTGACGGATTAATGCCGAAGAATTTAACCTCCTCATGCGCCCATTTAGTCTGGGGCACACATCATAAGATGGGAACGTATCTAGGAGCTCAAATCACCAAGTTGCTATGTGGAGCAAACAACCACGTGGTGAGACACGGACACTTCTCTAATTCGCAGTATGAGAAATACAACCGCAATAATAATAAGCTCATAATCCATTCTTTTCGCGATCCCTTAGAAACCATTGTCAGCGCTTATCAGTACCACAAAATAACCTCAGAAAAGTGGACCAAGGGAAATTTCCAATATAAACTAAATACTCTGCCTATTAAAGACGCCCTTCAAATTCAAATGAATCAAATAAGGCCCAACCTGATAATGATGTTAGAAATTTATAAGAAGAGCAAAAACGACAATCGCGTTTTTTCCATCCGCCTCGAAAACTTAATTCAAATCGATCAATACGTGGCTGTGACAGATGCACTCCAAGTCTGGCTAGGCATAAGCCGCCCTAAGCATGTGCTATCAGCCTACCGAGGTCCTTCTTCCAACTATTCCTCAAAACATATTTCAGACTGGCATGAAAAAGAGTCCATTAGGCGAGAGGTGGTTGACAGATTCCACACAGAGATAAACGCGATGCGGGACCAGCTGGACCTGCCGCCTGTTCCTACCCTTTCGGAGTTCCTTTCTGTGCACCCTAATGCTGATAATAAGAGCGGGATTTCTATAAACAACCTACTCGCAGATGTAGATGTCAGTCAAAGTTTACATAAATAATTTTGTTTGTTATACATCGGGGGTACAAAGTACGGTTTTTATGTAAAGTTAATAAAAATATTATGTACAAATAAAATCTACTTTCTTCCGTCCCAGAATTTCTGAGTTTGTAAAATTTAAGACCTCATTGTATAAAGTAATAAGAATTGTACAAAACAATTCAATCGGCTCTTTTTCATTAAAAATAAACCCTCATTTCCTCAATCTTTCACTCTCTATTGAAAATCAAGTTAGAGGATAGGGTTAGCCCTAACCCTAAGCTCAATTTTAATCCAAAAGCCCAAAAGTGGTTCCATCTCCAGGTGTTGATTGTTGCGTTGTTTCCTTGGCCAAAAGCCAGATGAGACATTTCTTAATAATTGCTTATTCCAGCCATATTGTTTGTCACCAGGTTTAAATGGTCTATATTGTTATATAAGCGCTTAATAAAATATTATTTGATCCATATATGTATAATAAATGGATTTTTGTCGTCAATTATGGGTGTTTATAAGCTCAGAGGCTGTTTGGCGAGGGCAGCTAGTTTCGGCCTTTGTAGCTGGTACAGGTATGACTGCGACAGTTCTGGCGTCGCAAAAGCCTAATGCAAACTTCCCTGTCTTTATGGCGTTCTTGAATTACGTGCTATTGTTCGTCTTCTTCTTCTTTCGGTACTACTACAACTCCAAGTACCCAGAACATGATTTAAAGAAGCTCTTTACAGGTGATTGGAAGAACCCTGCTTGGATATACTTCCTTGCTGCCGTACTAGATGTAGAAGCTAATTTTATGGTCACTGTAGCATACAATTACACATCAATTACCTCCATAATGCTACTCGATTGCTTCACAATACCATGTGTAATGATTTTGTCGAAATATTTCCTCGGTGCTAAATATAAACGAAAGCATATATTTGGTACATTTTTGGCATTAGCAGGTGTGGTCTGTATTGTGGCAAATGATTCTAGTGACTCCAGTGGCTTCGATAGAGCAGTACTAGGAGATGTATTAGTACTTGCAGGTGCATCACTTTATGCCTGTAGTAACGTATTACAAGAAGGCCTAATGAAAAAGAACGATCGTGAAGAGTATTTGTGTGTCATGCCAGGTTTCGCTATTATTATAACACTCATACAAGGTGGTCTATATGATCTCCCAGGGATGATGCGTGCGGAATGGAGTATCTCTGTTATAAGTCTGATTGCTGGCTTTGTCCTATGTTTGTTCTTCTTTTACTTGAATGTGTCTATGTTTCTGAAATATTCAGATGCTGCCCTTTTCAATCTATCTCTTCTCACATCTGATGTATATGCTGTAGTGTTTTCATTTCTCGTAACTAGTGAATGGGTGACTTGGTTATATATACTGGCGTTTGCCTTTGTAGGTATAGGGATTTATATGTACCACTCTGAAGAGCCCCCTACATCGGCTTTAACTGTCTCTGGAAATATGCCCACAGATAATAATTCAGGTGTGCGGGAGCATAAAGAACGTCTGTTAGAGAAAGATGAAGAAAGCAGTACGTATAATAAAATTATTGATACGCAGCTAAATGAAGATGGAGGAGAAGGAGAAAAAGAGAGAGAGGATGAAGAAGGTAGAGATAGGACTACTAGTCGTGATTCTACATTAGCAGAACCATAATTGACGTAGAAGTAGGGCTTTTGTTTTTTTATTACAATGTTTCGAATGATATATGAATTACAAGTATATGAATCCTATAAAAGTATTTGTTTTTTTTAATACGAAGTAAAAATCTACATACAGCCATAAAAAGTTTTTGTTTTATTTCTTGAACACCTCATTTGGTTTCAGAATATGTTTTAATGGAGGGCCGAGTTGAATGCTCTCCAAGTCACTAATCGAAGGCACACTACCTTCATTCAAGTTTTCATTAACAGCAGCAAGACGATCACGGCCACGCACACGTAAAGGTGCCAACTCTCGCGACTGCTCGCGAGAACTAGATCCATCTCGTGATCCACCGCGATGACTTCCAGATGACCTGCGGCCATCTAAAGATCGATCCCGATGCTTGCGGTGATGCCCATCCCTATCTCTATCCCTATCTCTGTCACGATCTCGATCTTTACTTTTGTGTCGACTGCTTCTATGTTTATGTCGACTATGACTGCGGTGTCCACGGTGACTACGGCGAGAACTGACAGAACCAACTGAATCATCACTACTGTTATCATCACTAAACTCCGCATCGTCAGTGTGTTCTACATAATCCTTACGATGCTTCTTCTTAATGGTCTTTTTCTTTCTAATTTCACTTACTTTATCGTCATCTTCGTCGCTATCGCTATCCAAATGAATACGACCCAAACCGGCGGACATATCAGACAAGGCAGACACGCCTGTTCCAATCCTCACCTGTCCCACCGGTGCGTCGAGATACATATCAAGAGATTTACCTATATGTGCGGTACGTAGAGTAGGGTATTCTTGGCGTGGTGCAGCTGTAGTCTCAGAGGATGGCTTTTTGCTGCGGATGCGGCGTTCCACAATCTGAACACCTTCACTTTCCGTATCATCAGAGAAATCTGACAACCTTAACTTCGCTGACTTATCCCTATATTTCGACTTCTTTTCCTTCTTCTTCTCCTTCTTCTTGTCATATTTCTTCTTCTTCTTCTTTACAGTAGAACTATCATCAGAATCACCATCACCATCACCCCAGGTCTCTTTGCTCTCTTCCGTATCGGAAGCCGCATACCTATAGTTTTTACCTTTTCTAAACACAGCAGAGGCTGAAGTGTGGTCCGAAGTATCTTCCATTTCAAGTCCAGCTAAGGCCATATGAAGCTTCTTCTTGCTACCCTTACTATACAATTCGAGTGTCTCCTTGGCACTAATACCTTCTTTTTGTTTACTCTTATACACTGAACCCACAGCATCATCTTGGTCAGACATTCCAGATAAACTGCCACCACCAGGGACAACGGTACCTTTTCCCCACTTATTAGACTTATTCTTCTTAGAGAAGGCATCAGGTCTTGACTGCGGAGAGCCTTTAGCGTATGACATAAAACTCTTACCAGGCGATGAAGGGGTCTGTGCCTTCTTCTTGGTACCGACAAGATCGTCGAGGTCCATGCCGCCAAAATCACCACCACCACCTTTCGTCTTTGTCTTACCCAAATACATAACCATATCGTCGCCGCCAGATGCCAGAATTTCTTCCTTGATCAAAGCCTTGCGATCGCGGATACCACCATAGATTAGTATACCTGTAAATGCTATGTATACTAGCGCAATGATTGCAGGAGACACTGCTACACCGTAAATTATCGCTGCCAATACTACCGCGGCAAGGGTAATACTGCATATGATATCATTCACTACATATGGCAGTAGTGTAAGTAGAGATGCGGTGTATACAGGGACAATACGAATCCAAGAATATACCGTGGGTAAAATCCCCCGCAGCGGCAACGGTTTCGGTACATCGAAATCACCTAAAGACATAAGTAATCGCGATGAAGTCATTGCAGGTAGCTTTCGCGCCAGACGACATGCAGGGTTGAAGTGTTGGATTAGACTTGAATAATTGCGTATCAAACCAGTTCTTCTTTGGTAGATGGTTTTGGCTCTAGTTATCAAAAGCGCGTGAATACGCGACAGCTCTGCGCCAATGTAGATGTAAGAGAACAATTCCCGGATTAGGATATATAGCGGTTGAATTAACAGTATTTGCAGCGTAAAAGCAAGTGCAGTGTTGAACATCCAAAAGGTCATACCTCTCGTACCGACTGACATAGACATATAAAGAGTCGCACATGCTATAGCCCCTAGGTATAGTGGAAGTAGTACGTTCGCAATGTTGAAACGCATCCCCCCTTCCATTAGACGTAAATCGAACTCATTCAATAATATACGTTGTGCTAAACGCTTCTGGGTGCCTTGGAGTGACCATACAATGAATTGTTTCATCATGAATGACTCCTGCGTCTCCGTGTGTACCAAGCGAATTGTATCGCGCTTCAAATCATCCGTATAGCGACGAATATTTCGGAGTTTATCGCGGATAAGAAGACCACGGTTAATTCGTCGCATTCCCCAGTGCATAAGACTACTAGCAGCAATAGGATCACCAGGGTTAAGTGCCTGTGTCTTCTGACCTGTAATTAGGGATTCAATGATGTTAAGAATCGGGATCGAACCAAACGAAGGTGAAACTGCGGAGTACCATTCAAGTTTCCTAGTTTCAGCAAGAGTACGAAGTTCTTGCTGGGGTGTAACACGATCTAGCTCCTTCATCATCTTCTCAAGACGAGCAGCACGAAGCATTGTTGTATCCCAGCGATCCCATTCACGCACTTCGTCGCGCTTAGTTGCCTCTTCTTTGGTCTTCATCTGCCCACGTTTTCGCTTCGCATCACCGCGGCGAATCTTCTCCGCATAATTTGCCTCGAGATAACTAACCATAATATCCAGAATAGGATCAAGAATAGAACATATCAGCATTATTACCGCAAATGAATAAGTCAATTGCATAACTGTGAATTCAGGCGGCTTAAATGCGCAATTTTGAGTATCATCATGCCACTGGCAGAACGAGTCAGTCTGAAATACATTCAACTCCTCCTCACAAGTCGACTGCTCCCAATAGTATTGACAAGTTGTAACGTCGTCCGGGAAATACAAATAACTCAATAATGTAGATGCTACGAGCATATTCAGGACACGACCAAGTAGTACCACCCAACCTCCGAACACCTTCCCCGCCGCAAGGTCCATTTGCTTCGATAGGAGCTCTCTATCTGCTAACACACGTAAAAGTGGGTGGTTCTGTACAAGCATAGTCCATAGACGAAGGAAAGGCTTAGTTTCGAGTAGTGGAACGGGAAGTAGCACGGCGAAGAACTGCTTGGCAGTGCGGATTGGTGCTTCCAAAGCATCACCAAAGTCTAATCCTTCTTCATTAGCAACAACTTCCTTCTTCATTTCTACTTGGTTCAATTTATTCGTATCACGATTAATAATCCACACACTGGCAATAATCAAGATAATAAACACAAAAACGGTGCTATTTAGGATAGTAGAGTCGAACTCTACCGATGCAATTGGGCGTTCGCTGAAGCCCGCATTGAAATCCTCCGAGAAGAAGGAAGATGATGTACCATACGTGGTAGCAGTAGCACCATGAGACGAGAGTCGACGGCCGCTAGTAGCTGTCATATTACCCGCACATAAACACGATACTTCATCTTCTGTATAAGCAATAACTTCACAATCCGCAATCGGTTCGCGAATACCATCCTGGAATGCATGACATGTAGGTAATTTTTCCATATAAGGACACGAAAATGTGAGCAGTCCTCGGCGACCATCACACGTCAAGTTCACTTGTAGTCCTCGTGGGCAGTCGGCATACAGTTCGTACGGTAAATCTGCAGGTTCGCATCGCAAAGGATCGGGAAAGAATGGCGGACTGTCGAAGTACGTAACAGGAACTTTATTACGAAGGGTAATGAATCGATCAGTCAGGATTTCAGGATTTCCTTCGATGGGATTCTGGAGCACGCGGACAGGTTTCGAATCAGACGTCACATCGAAGAAATTTCGCGTAAATTCGACGACAGATAAGCCTGTTTCGCCTTCCGTCAGATTGCCAAACACTGTATCGACTGCAGGACGCATCGCTAGCAGGGCTGCAGGGTCATTAAAATAACCCTCAAGAAGAGCAGAAGGCAGCTGAATAGTTGTTGATTTCATCTGCACAATGTCGTACTTCGATATATACAATTTGAAATTATCTGTGACGATACGTGAACTATCTAAATCACCAATAGCGAGATATTGCTGCCGTGAGACGGCAATATAAGTCAAAAGCTCAACTGTCTGCTCCAAATAACCATGTGGCATAATCTTCCAATTGTCAAGCAATCTAGAAATTACATCAGCAGATCGCTGTATCAAAATATCTGTACCAACCGCTTCAGGATTAGCCAAGAGGGATTCGTGGATTGCAGCCGAACAATTCGTAAATGCGTACAAGGTCACCAAATTAGGGTCAGCTAATGTCGTAATTACAAGGTTAATTCGAGATAAAATGGCATCCTCCGTCGGGTCCTGGAAATCAAGAGTCTTATAGAGATTCACGCAAATAGTTTCACGAGAAGATCGCGCAGTGTCATACGGCAAACCGGTAAGAATGGAGCAATCTACGCCATTACCGGAGGTACAAGTGCACTTAGTATAACAATATGGATCTTCTACTTGGCACTTTTTCGTTCCAGGGAAAAGATTACCATCCGCTGTGTAATGCTTACATGTACCGTGACCGGAGCATGGCAAAGGAGCTTGACCAGGGAGTGTTACTCCGGTAGGACAAGTCTTAGCGGCCTCGGTACATTTATCCAAGAAGCAACGACCACTCAAGCAGGTTGAATCCTCGTCACAAGGACTGCCTGTACGGCCGATCGGTGGGGCTTCCTGGTATGCCATGCCGAATACACGCCCTCTCTCGGCATGCTCAATGGAATGCTTTGCATAAGGTGTTGAAGTAGCGCCGGGGCTAGAGCTAGATGAAGCAGATGGTACAGCAATAGAATCGTGTGGAGCCGTAGTTCCGATGTTAATATGGGCAAGTACAGTACCTTCATTCAGTGTACCAAGCAAACGCCGACCTAGTCCAGCAGGTGCGCGGATGCATACCTCATTTGCGTCACCATTTGCACCCATATACCCTGTTAAACAAGGACCGCAAGTGCCGGATGTTCTCGCGCAACCATTTCGGTTAAGTGCGGTACAATCCGGTGCATCTTCACAGACACCGGTCGTAACAGCTCCAGCGGCAGCACTAAGCAAATTACCGACTGTTTCGCTATCAGCAGTCTCGAAGGCGGTTTCCAAGAAACTCTCCATTATATTCATAAGCTGAGATGTATCCTCCATCGGTTCAACTTTCACTATTTTCGTGCTCTTTGTAAACGCACCGTGCAAATCATAAGCATATGATATAGAGTGGATATTGAAATCTAAATTCTCCAACCCCGCGCCCAGAATACCTATGACATAAGTGCGTGATGACCGACCTTTCATAATATTCGACTCACTTTCATCGAGCTGGTATGTACTAAAAGAATATTCCAGCGGGAAATCCTCAACATCATCCGCCCAACCGCGCGTATTGAAGGTAAAAGTCGTATTAAACTCCGTCCCAACCCAAGGATTTACAAGGAAATCACCACCAGTGGGGGGAGCATTGGTCTTCACCGTCACTTCACCCATAGCGATTTGCGCACCAAACGAACCGGGGACATTAAAATGCGCGGTTAGCTTGAATGTATATGATAGTCCAGGCTCTAAAGCACCGCCTTTGATTACAAATTGAGACAGCATATCTGTGCCTTTTGGAATAATTTGAGTCGCAGGAGCGATGAGCTGTGAAGGTAATAGTGTAACATCATCAGACGACCATACTGCCTTAGTATCATTACCACCAGACACATAGGCATCTAAGACGACTTTACCATTGGGGTTGATCTTTCCTGTAGGTGGGGTCACGCCAAGTAAAGGAATAGGAAGACTCGATACGGTGATCTTCACCTGTTTTACATCCATAAGGCCTAATCTATTGGTAACAGAGACGGTATACAAGTAAACCGACCCTCCCCTTAACTTATTAGCATCAATTTTCTGCTTCCCGCCAAGAGCGAACCCATCACCAGGAGGAGCGCAGTCCTTACCTAAGATAGGGCTCTGTTGAACGCAAGTCCACTGGAAGGTGAGCTCAGTCTTGGATGAAGGGTAGTCGATGTCATAAGATGAGGATGCATCAAGATTGAAAACACTTGTAGCCATAACACTACGTTCAGCACCGCCTGCCAATAACGCCACTACACCAGATGCACCAATATTAATTTTAACCTTTGCGGTGCTATAATCACTGGGGCTAAGAGGAGAATAGGCGTTGACATACACGATATAGCTCTCGCCTCTTGAGAGTTTAAACGCGTCGAGTTTAAACTGGCGCGGGTCCTTTGAATTCGACTTTACATCCGGTAAGAATTCGACTCCTTGGTAGAGGTACCATTCATACTTAATCGTCGCAGAGCTGAGACCAGCACATGCTGGCACACTTGCGTCCGCATAGATCAGGGTAGGCTGCCATCTGAACATAGTAATAATTGGCGGGCCAATTATACTTGCGCGGGGGGTTGCCATCGAGTTAGTGACTGTGATAATCTTCGTGGTACGGCCAATCTGACCTAGAAAATTCGAAACTTCTAAAGAAAATTGGTACACAGCACCAGCATTCAAATACATGTTATCAATAGTAAGTGGACTGTCGGTTTTAAGGATCGTGTTGAGATATTCCTGAATTTGACTGGTATTACGACCAGTTTCGGATTCTACAAACCATTGCAATGTGGTCCACTCACGGCCGGCTCGCCCATAAGTACCGGTAGGATCAAGTTTAATATCATCACAAGCACCAATTTGTCCACTGGAAGTGATAGAAACGACAGGGCGGAAAGCATTTTCAGGCGCATCTATTGGCAAAACAGTTGTGTTAGACCACGCGAGATAGAAACAATCATCCTGGTTTGCAAACAAGCATAATCCGCGAATTATCTCCGGAAGCACTCGAACTTTATCGCCAACTTCGACAGTTCCATAAGCAAGATCAGCACGAACTTCCCTATTGCTGGTCCATCTACATGATGAGCGCGATGCATCAGCGAATGCGAAGTAATATGAACAAGGTTGTACTGGTGATTTTATCCCATAGTTGGTATCTAAATCAAATGTCATTGACAGTGCGCGACCATCATCCGAGAATTGTACTCGTGTCATTGTAGGCGGGTCAGGTAATGAATTTGCCTCCTTGACGGTTATAAAATAATCTGTCTCGGAGTAACTTGTTCCACCACGATCACTACTGATACTAATGCGGAAACAACCCGAATCTTGCCCCTCAATATAGAATGAATGCTTAAATGAGATATCTGTCGGTAGAGTATCAAATATATAAGGGTTGACTATCGGTGCAGCACGCGCTGGCACTTGAGTCTGACAGTTTTGCGTCTTAACTCTGAATCTAGTTGGGAGTAAAGGTCGACTATCTGGTACGAATGTATACAAAGGGATGACATAAGCCGCTTCACCGAGGGCCTTAAGCGTGAAACTTTTAGGTCCGTTGATAATAATAGATCGACAGCATGGTGTTCGTACTTCAAACTTTGTCTCTAGTACATGGTCCAATTCCATCTCGAACCCATTCAATCCTACAGTGAAACAGTAGATGTCATACGCACTATCAGGAGCAACATTTTTCGTGAGAGTTACATGTACAAATCCAGGAGGGTTGTAAAAAGTGGTTTGTTTACCATTCGTTTTGACGTAATAAGTTGAAGTGGGTAGGTGGCCAGCAAGCATAGGAATACAGTAGGACGAACCACTCGTGGTTTGGTTAAAAGTAATAGCAATCTGCATCTTTTCCACTTTCACGGTCGACATCGATTTCACCTCAGGAAAAAGTCTACGACGACCAGTGTCCAAGCGAATATTGCCAAAGCCAAAGTACTGGGAGTTCTTAGTAATGACACAAGGATCAATCGCAAATTGTTCACCGAGAGGAACAGTACAACCCGCCTCACAATCAACACATAGTAATGATCTCGACTTACATCTATAAACTTGCCATGTATGGCCATTGCATTCCGCAGAATATGTCTTGATATTCTGAATATTTTTGACGAGTTTATCAACAATATTACCATTATCACAAGTAAAGCGCTCTACTCCCGATATTTCACCAGAAAGCAAGTTACCAATCTCGAATTCCGCTGTGATCTTATTGAAATACATATCCTCCGCAGGAAGATTCAAGCCGAAATCATAAAACCCCTCCCAATCATTACAATCTCCGGACATATGCATCCCCTTGTAGTAGTAATTATTGAAATACACACTTGAAGATACACCTGTCGTTAAATTAGCAACGGAATACTCGAAATTGCCCCAAATCTCATTATCATCATAGCTTTGTATTGCTTGTGTAGGGAAAGTAGTAGGACGCACGGTAGGGAAATTCGGTGCTCCGGAGTAGGTGGGCTTAGATGTGACTGGCATTTGTGTAGGCACTGTTGAAGGGACAGAAGTAGGTATCGCTGAAGGCACAACACTAGGAACACTTGAAGGCACAGTAGTCGGTTGTGCGGACGGTCGACCGGTAGGTTGACTTGTCGGTTGACCAGAAGGCTGTCCTGTCGGTTGACTACTAGGC
>JACKZZ010006792.1_pt1 | contig 25160 bp, 29 predicted proteins | sample 8027871 | NCBI WGS metagenome assembly JACKZZ01 (sample SAMN15724774, study PRJNA655200) | protist metagenome | isolation source: fluorescence activated cell sorting (FACS) single amplified genomes of... | place: USA: West Boothbay Harbor, Gulf of Maine | collected 2000-07-19 | reverse complement strand
CTAAAAAGCAAAACTGATGAGGCTTTAATAGCCGAAATGCCGTCTAAAGACTAGACGGTGTATTTTGCATGTTAATAGCGGATATTTTCCTATTGCACATACTATGTGCGACAGGATAGCATAAGTTATAAAAATAACACATTAGCAAAAAGAAAGGGGAAATATGAAACAAACAGCAATTATGTCATATTGGTTAAGTGCTACAACCAAATGCACATCTATGGGTTTGGGAAATCAAAAAGGTTGGTTTTCAAATTTAAACAATGCACCAAACAACAATTAACGAAAGGATAATTATGTATATCAATTTTATTCTTTTTAAAGTCTATATTGAAAAATATAGTAACTGGAGTAATCTTAAAGTGAGTAGGGATAAATACGAAAAAATAGTTGATATCGGCTATTGGAGAATATATTTATCTTAAATTTTAACGTAATGCGTTTGTGTTACGTACATACAAGAAAGAAGTAAGTAGGAGAAAACATAATGAGTAGCGGACTAAATCTATTAAAAATAATAGAAGAAATGCGAAAATTTGATACACAAATTGAGGCACAGGCTATTGCTGTGTTTTTATTTGTTGCGGTTCATGGCGGACAAGATGGTGTTGCCATGCAAACTATAAGTGAAGAGCTAGATATATCTCAATCTTCAGTGTCAAGAAATGCGTACAAGTTAGGCGACATTAACAGACACAAAAAGATTGGCGTAGGTCTATTAGAAACTTTTGAAGACCCAATGGAAAGACGTAGAAAACTTGTGCGTCTTACATCAAAAGGCAAAAGGGTACATAGCACTCTTTTGAGTTGGGTTAAATAACAATGAAAAGCGGAGGTACAAATGCAACAACGAAATATAAAGTTGTTAACGGAGATACACCGCAAATTAACACTTAAAGGTTGGGAAAAGTTGCAATCTAAACGAGCCGAGAAAGTTATTGAAATGCTTGGTAAGGGAATGCTTGTAACCGAAGTTAACGATACCCACATAGGAAACCTTGTGGACACGTTGGAGGACAGAGGTTTTGCTCCTGCAACTATCAATCGTTATCTTTCATCAATCAGTAAGATGTTAAGGTTTGCTAATCAGAGACAGTCTATTTATCATCTTGATAGAATGCCTCATATTGAATGGCAAAAAGAAGACAATGGTAGAGAACGATACCTTGAACCAATGGAAGAAAAAGAAATTATCAGATTATTAACCGAGTGGAATATGGTTAACTATTTGGAATTTTATTTGTTTCTAATTGATACAGGTATGAGACTAGGCGAGGCGTTATCTATTAAGAAGTTAATGGTGCATAACAACAATGGAAACTATGTTGTTAACTTACCTGCTAGTGTTACCAAAAATGGTGAACCTAGAGGTATACCTTTAACAGAACGTGCAAAGTCTATTGTTCTTAAGTTGTTAATAAAAGCGGAAAGAAACGACCTTGTGTTTTCACATTTAAAGTATTGGACTTGTGAGAATACTTGGAGACGTTTAAGGAAAGCAATGAACCTTGAAGACGACAAAGAGTTTGTCATTCATTGTTTAAGACACACTTGTGCAACACGTTTGGCTCAATCAGGTAAGGTTGAATTACACATGATAGGTCAAATGTTAGGTCACAAGTCGTGGAAGATGATAAAAAGATACTCTCATTTAATACCAAATAATTTAATGGGAGCAGTAAATGTGTTGAACGGAATTAATAAATCCGCTTAAACATAAGTCGTGAGTAGAGGATAGTTGATAAGTGAATAAGAGTAATACTAATAAAAGTGACGTAATTACTTGTGCATAGATGCAATAGGATTTGCAATCCTAGTGTCCATACCTGTGTTGCATAGTAAAATCTTTAATTAGTTAAGTAAACTCAACAACTATTCTCTACCACAAGCAAAACAAAATAGCAAAGGAGTGAACCTAATTTGTAGGTCATTCCGCAGTTGCATAATCAATCAACAGGAGAATACATGAAGATATTAGAAATAATGCCGACCTATCAAGACCAAGTGCAAACTGAAAAGATGTCTGCTGAACTTGGAAAAAATAGGACAAATAAGAGGAGGCTCTCTCACATTGAACGTGAAGAAGAAAGCGTCACATCTTACGGAAAAGTCATAGTAGCAAATACGATACGTCCCCTTGCAATAGCCATTGCCGAATGGGTTGAACTAGCGTTACCAGAGGTTCATTCTAAAACACCCATTGCTCTAAAATACATATCCCAAGTAGACCCAAAGATAGTAGCATTGATAACTGCTAAACATGTAATCAATACTATTACTAATACTAAAAATCTGACTGCTTGTGCCATTACATTAGGGGGTCGTATTGAAACTGAAATTAGTCTTAAAAACTTTAAAGGACTAAACCCAGAGCTATACGAAACTGTTAAAAAAGATTTAGATAAAAGGTCTTGGAACTATAATTACAAAAGACGTAAGTTAAGAGAAAGTGCCAAAAGAGATGAAGTTATGAGGTGGGAAGAATGGAGTACCACTGAAAGACTACATGTAGGAATGGAGCTTGTGTCTTTATTGATTGAGAGTACAGGTCTTGTTGAAATAGCTACTGAACAACATAAACATAAAACTGTCAAAGTTATTAAACAAACAGCCAAAACTAAAGACTGGATAGATAATCGTAATAAGTTTAACGAATTATTAAACCCAGAGTATTTAATGATGGTAATGCCTCCTAAAAGCGTTGTAGACGGCAAAGTAACAGGTCATGGCTACTGGACATCAGAAATGCCAGAACTAGACCTAGTTAAGCAAAAAGGTAAGAAGTTTAACAATGAAATGGAGAACTGTGCTATGCCTGAAGTAACTACTGCGGTCAATCTTATGCAAAGTACAGCCTATAAGATTAATTCATTTATTCTATCAGTCATGCAAAATGCTTGGGACAAAGGACTATCTATTGGAGGTATGCCACCAATTAAGAACCTTGATTTACCTAACAAACCACATGACATAGAGACTAACCCAGAGGCACTCAAAAAGTTTAAGAAAGATAGTGTCATTGTCCACACAGAGAATAACCGAATGGTATCTAAAAGACTTTTATATGCTAAAATTATATGGTTGGCAGAGAAGTTTAAAGATTATGCTACATTGTACTTTCCACTACAATTAGACTTTAGAGGTAGAGCTTATTGTGTACCTGCTTTTCTTAACTATCAGTCTATCAATGGTGCAAAAGCATTGCTTAATTTTAGTCAAGGTAAAGCTATCACAGAAGAGAACAGAGGTGTCTTCTGGTTAGCCGTACATGGTTCTAATATGTGGGGTAATGATAAAGTATCATTTGAGGACAGAGAGAAATGGTCTTACGATAACTTACAATGGATAACTGAATGTGCTGAAGACCCTATCGCTAATAGACAATGGGAAGACGCAGATAATCCTTTTCAATTTTTAGCATTTTGTGATGAGTGGAAAAGATACCATGAAACAGGTGATGGGTTTATCTCACATATACCTGTCAATGTTGATGGCAGTTGTAATGGATTACAAATCTATTCATTGTTATTAAAAGACAAAATTGCAGGTAAGCTAGTTAATTGTTTGCCTAGTGATGTACCACAAGACATCTACCAATTAGTAGCTAACGAAGTAATTAAAACTTTGAAAGTAAAAGCTAGTGAGGGAGACCCATTGGCACAGAAATGGTTAGACTATGGTGTCAAGCGTTCAACTTGTAAACGACCTATTATGACAATCTGTTATGGGTCAACTAGATATTCTTGTACTGATTTTGTAGTAGAAGATTTAACTAAAAGAAAAGACAAAGGAGAAATGCACCCATTTGATGACATGTTCAAACCTGCAACATATCTGTCTAAAATTATTTGGGCAAGTATAGGTGAGAACTTAAAATCTGCTAGGGTTGGTATGGATTACTTACAAAACAATGCAAAGGTAATTGCGAAAGAAGGAATACCTATTCACTGGGTTACACCTGTAGGTTTTCCAGTGTTTCAATATTACCCAGAAATGAAAAGTAAAAGAGTACGTTCTCATTTAATGGGAGAGGTGTTTGCACCGCAGATAAAAGAGGAGGCAAAAGAAACTGACAAGTTGAGAAGTAGAAATGCTGTTGCGGCAAACTATGTTCATAGCTTGGATAGTGCTTGTATGATTAAAACTGTCAATATTGCAAAAGCAAAAGGTATTGATAATTTTTGTAATGTGCATGACAGCTTTGCAACACATGCGTGTGACATTGATAAGCTAAATGTATCTATCAGAGAAGCCTTTGTAGAAACCTTTAGCAAAGACCTATTAGGTAAGTTTAAGGAAGATGTAGGAAAGCTGTTAGATGAAGAAACTAGAGGCAAACTACCTACAATCCCTGAAAGTGGAAACTTGGAGTTAGATTTACTATATCAATCCAAGTTTTTCTTTGCCTAAACCTATGCACATCTGCATAGTAAAGTTACACTATTAGTAAATCAACAATCAAAAGAGAAAACACAGAGAACAATAACAATAAGGAAAAATATGAGTAAACAAACATATAACAAAATTGTAACACCTGTAGGTGTATCACAATATTGTTGGTTAAATACGCCAGATACTAAATTTGATAAAGAAAATGGTGGTCACTTTAAGACTAACCTAATTATCAAAGGGTCTGACGCACAATCACTTATCAAGTCTATTAAAGACGAGATGAAAGTATCTTTAGAAATGGCAAAAGAAAAATCTAAAGGTAAAGAACCCAAAACAGCAAACATGCCTTTTGAAGAAGAGTATGTAGAAGGTAAACCAACTGGAAACATAATCTTTAAATTCAAAGCTAAAGCAAAAATTATGATGAAGTCTGGTGACGTAATAGACATCAAGATACCAATTTTTGATAGCAAAGGCACACCTATGAAAGAGCAAGTATGGTCAGGTTCAGAAATGAAAGTTTCTGCTGACATGATACCTTACTACACTGCAATGGCAGGTGCAGGTGTGTCATTGAGATTAAAGGCAGTGCAGATAACTAAATTAGTTGAAGGCGGAGCAGGTGCAGGAGCAAAAGGGCATGGCTTTGACGAAATTAAAGATGGTTATGTTGCACCAGAAGTAGAAACATTTGAGAATGAAGTACAGCAGAGCGAAACTGACTTCTAATCAAGTAGGACTTAAATATGGTTTTAGGTCTGGGCTAGAAATAGCTATCTCACAAGAGTTAGACGCTAATAGTGTAAAGTATGATTATGAGAAGGTTAAACTAACGTATGTTAAACCACAGAAAGCTCATTCTTATACCCCAGACTTTTACCTTAAAGAACAAGATATATTTATAGAAACAAAAGGATTGTTTACTTCAGCAGACAGACAAAAAATGCGTCTTGTCAAAGAACAACACCCAGAGAAAGACATTAGATTTGTCTTTAGTAATTCACGAAGCAGAATATCAAAAAAATCTTCTACGACTTACGCTATGTGGTGTGACAAGTATGGTTTTAAATATGCTGACAAACATATTCCATTGGAGTGGTTAAATGGACAATAATTACAGAGCAAGAACCGATTTTATTGTTGTGCATTCAACTAAAACAAAATCTAATCAAGACTTAAATGCAAAGGATATAACTTTGCTACATAGGAAAGAAGGTTTCTTTTATAACGCTTTTCATTTTATAATTAAAAGAGATGGTACAATAGAAGAAGGAAGACCAGAAGATATGTCTGGTGCTATATTACCTATTAACCAACCTTTAATTACTAACCAAAATTCCATAGCGATAGCTTTAGTCGGCGGATTAGCTGATGATGGAAAAAGTCTCGACACTAACTTCACAATTAAACAATACGCTTCGTTGCGTGAACTTGTAAAAAAGTTGAAAGTGAAGTACAAAGTTGAGGTAGTGGGTTGCAGAAATGCAATTAACTCTAAATCGTGTATGTCTTTTGACGTACTGTCGATTGTTGATTGAGACGCTTCTAGTTAGAAATAGCTAGAGGCGTTTCGTATTTATGGGGTAATGGAGGGAGACTGAAGTTACTCCAAGCCAGTGGAGGCAACGCCCAGAATTGAACTGGGATAGGTAGATTTGCAATCCACTGCGTAACCATTCCGCCACGTTGCCAAAATTTCTTAAATTAAAAATCAAATTATTACATTATGAACCAAACTGAAAGCGAATTTTTATATCACACATCTTGTGACAACTGTTCCTCATCAGACGCAAACTCTGTTTATTCAGACGGACATGCGTTTTGTTTTTCATGTAACACAACCACACAAGGACAATCAACAATGGAGTTAACACCAATTACAAAACAAGAAAGTAATTTTATCAAAGGCGAACACTTGCCTCTTAATAAAAGAAAAATTAATTTAGACACAGTACAAAAATATAACTATCAAGTAGGTTCATGGTTTGCACGTCCATGTCATATTGCTAATTATTATAATGATAGCAAAGAATTAGTTGCACAAAAATTAAGATACCCTTCCAAAGATTTTCAATGGTTAGGCAATCCAAAAGAAGCAGGATTGTTTGGACAAGAAACTTGTAGAGGTAAAGGTAAATACATAACTGTTACTGAAGGTGAGATAGATTGTTTAACAATTAGTCAAGCCTTTGGTAACGATTTTGATTTTGTTTCTATTAAAACAGGTGCGGCAGGTGCAAAAAAAGATATTCAAAAATCTCTCGATTTCTTGGAGGGTTATGAGAATGTAATCTTTATGTTCGACCAAGACGAACATGGGCAAAAGGCGGCGTTAGAATGTGCTAAACTTCTTACCCCAAATAAAGCCAAGATTGCTTCTCTACCACTTAAAGACGCTAACGAAATGTTGTTAGCAAATAAAACAGAAGAACTTAAAAAAGCTATGTGGAATGCAAAACCATATAGACCTGATGGTATTGTTTTAGGTTCAGAAATCTTTGATGACATAATGAAAGAAGATAAATATGTCACTGCACAATACCCTTTTAAATCTCTTAATGATAAGACACATGGATTAAGAAAAGGTGAACTAACAACTATCACAGCAGGTACAGGTGTAGGTAAATCATCTTTCTGTCGTCATGTAGCATTAAATTTATTAAAACAAGATTTTGGTGTTGGCTACATTGCATTAGAAGAAAGTATTAAACGAAGTGCATTAGGTATCATGGGTGTACACCTGAAGAAACCTTTGCATTTAACAAGAGAAGGAATAAGTGAGACACAACTACAGGAAACTTTTAAATCTACTATTGGTAATGGGAATTTTTATTTATATAACCATTTTGGCAACACAGTCGCCGATAGCCTTCTTAACAAAATAAGATACCTAGCAAAGTCATGTGAAGTAGACTTTGTAGTATTAGACCATTTACACATGGCATTGTCTGCACTTGGAGACGAACACACAAGTGATGAAAGAAAACTAATTGATTACTTTGTAAGTAAATTAAGAACACTTGTAGAAGAAACAGGTATAGGAGTTATTCTTATATCACATCTTCGTAGGTCAGAGGGAGACAAAGGTTTTGAAGATGGCAAAGAAGTTACTATGAATAGTCTTCGTGGGTCAGCTTCAATAGGTCAGTTATCAGATTTAATTATTGGTATTAATAGAGATATTAAGTCAGATAAAAAATTAGCAAATCTAACAATACTAAAGAATAGGTTTAGCGGTGAAACAGGTAAAGCCTGTACATTGTTATATGATTTAGACACTGGTTGTCTGTCAGAAACAACACCTGACGTATTAGATGACTACTAAAAGAGTTACGGCAAAGCAAAAGAAAGATGCTTTGTTTTGGTCTGGTCTAGTTGCAGACGCACTAGCAAAAGTAAAATCAACACACAAACCACAAGTAATAAAGATAGGGAGTATTAAGACTGCTTTCATGTTGCAAGACACACTAACTTCTATGGCGTTAAGCGGAGAAGAGGCGGCTTGGAAGATAGAAGTAGAATTACAAACATTACATTAATTATGAAATTACCAAATATAAATAAGAAAATATTAGACGCACCATTTGTGCATTGCTATTGGAAAGATATTAATAGCTCTGCAATTTGGACTTCATTAAAAGAAGCTAAAGCAAGTAAAGTTACCATTTGTATTACAGCAGGTTGGCTTTTAAGAGCAGACAAAGATGTGCATGTAATTGCAGGTGATGTTAACTTTAATGATGATGGCACATTAGGTGACGTAGGTAACGTAACTACTATGCCTTCAGTAAACGTATTAAAGATTAAGAAGGTATCAGTTTGAGATACGTCTTTGATATAGAAACAAATGGATTTCTACATCTATGCGATAAGGTACATTGCATTGTACTTAAAAACATAGACACAGGAGAGATACTTACACCTAGCAATGAAGACGCTATTAAACTTTTAGAAGAAGCAGAGCTTATCATAGGTCACAATATTATTAAGTTTGATATTCCTGTATTAGAGCGATTACATTCCGCTACATTTAGGGGCAAAATTTTCGACACATTAGTGGGTACAAGATTAGTATTTGCAGACATTAAAGAAAGCGACTTTTCAAAAAAAGATTTTCCAAAAGATTGTATAGGTAAACACTCATTAAAAGCATGGGGTAATAGAATAGGTCAGTACAAAGAACAGATAGATACTGACTGGCAAACATTTACACCTGAAATGCTTGAGTATTGTAAGCAAGATACAGAAGTTACTTACAAACTATACAAAGTTTTAGAAGAAAAAGGTTACTCCCAAGAGGCTATGGATTTAGAACATGAAGTAGCCTCATTAATATTTAAACAAGAACAACATGGCTTTACGTTTGACAGAGAAAAAGCAGAAGCATTATCTGTTAAATTAAAAGCAAGACAAGCAGAGTTAGCTGAAGAATTACAAGGTGTGTTTGAACCTATCGTAACTGAAAGATGGTCTACAAAAACAGGTAAGAGATTAAAAGACCAAGTTACTGTATTTAATCCATCAAGCAGACACCATGTAGCACAAAGATTAAAAGATAAGTATGGTTGGGACGCACAAGAATTTACCAGTGATGGTAAAGCTAAATTAGATGACAGTATATTATCTAAACTTCCATACCCTGAAGCTAAAATATTATGTGAACATTTTTTATTAAACAAAAGAATTGCACAGATAGCAAATGGTTCACAGGCTTGGTTAAAGCATGAACGTAATGGTAAAATTCATGGCACTTGTAATACAAACTCTTGTGTTACATCAAGAGCAAGTCATTCATTTCCTAATTTAGGACAAGTACCAAGTACGTCTGCACCTTTTGGTAAAGAATGTAGAGAATTGTTTACAGTACCAGAAGGTAAACGATTAGTAGGCATAGATATATCAGGTCTTGAAGTTAGAATGTTGTGCCACTTTATGTCTAAGTTTGACAATGGTGCTTACACTAAAGTTGTACTTGAAGGAGACATACATAGTGAAACACAAACACTTGCAGGATTAGAAAGTAGAGACCTTGCAAAGCGTTTCTACTATTGTCTACTCTATGGTGGCTCAGTTAAACGAGTAGCTGAAGTAATAAACAAACCACTTAAAGAAGCAGGTAAAGTTAAGAAAAGATTTTTAAATAACTTACCTGCATTAGCTAAACTTATAGAAGGCGTACAGTCTGCGGCTGAACGTGGTTACATAAAAGGTTTAGATAAAAGAGAAATTAAAGTTCGTAACAGTTACTCAAGTTTGAATACACTTTTGCAATCAGCAGGAAGTATAGTTTCAAAAAGATGGCTAGTAGAATTTAACAAAGAGATTAAGAAATTTAAGAACGCACAACAAGTTGTATGGGTACATGATGAAATACAAGTTGAGTGTGAAGAACAAGACGCTGAAGACATTGGTAAGATAGCAGTCGAATGTATTAAACGTGCAGGTGAACACTTCCAATTAAGAGTGCCGCTAACAGGCGAATATAAAATATCAACTAATTGGAGTGGAACACACTAATGAAGAATAATAAATTTGATATTGACCTAAAGTATGGTCAAGAAAGAGAACAAAGACTAGCATCTATATTAGACAAAGATAAAAATAAAATAGAAGTTAAGACTGAAAGAGACTGGTGGTTTAAAACAGGTAACATTGCAATAGAAGTAGAATGTAATGGTAAACCTTCAGGTATCATGGCAACTAAAGCTGACTATTGGGTACACATATTAGCAGAAGGTGACAAAGATTATTGCAGATTAATATTTGATACTAGAACAGTAAAGAGATTAGCAAAAAAATATATAGGTACACTTAAAAATGGTGGTGATGGTTGGCGTAGTAGGTTTGTCTTAATACCTTTAGCCGAAATATTTTTACCAAAAAATTTAAGCAAATCTATGCAGGAAAGGATAGTTAAATAATGTATAAAAAGAAAAGAGTATTAGTAATTGATGGTGACATACTTGCCTACCAGATAGCAACTAACAACGAACAACCTATCAACTGGGGTGATGGTTTATGGACATTACATGCAGATGAAAATAGTTGCATACAACAATTAGATGCAGTGATAGACGATTTAGGTTCAGGACTATCAGGTGATGATTATGTTGTAGCACTTACAGATAAGAATAATTTTAGAAAAGATGTTCTTCCTACATACAAAAGTAATCGTAAAGAAAAACGTAAGCCAATAGTTTTAGGTGCAATGCGTGAACACATTATGAAAAAACATAATGGTGTTATGTGGGCTAACCTAGAAGCAGATGATGTCATGGGTATTATGGCAACTGAACCTACTGTTGATGAAGAAAGAATATTAGTTAGCATTGATAAAGACATGCGAACAATACCATGCAATCTTTCACAAGATGGTATGACAATAGAACAGATACCAGAGAAGATAGCTAATTATAACTTTATGATACAGACAATCATGGGTGACAAGACAGACGGCTATGATGGTATTGAAGGTGTAGGTATTAAAACAGCAGAGAAGTTACTTCTTAAATATACTAACTGCACATTGTCTGACCTATGGAAGATAGTCAAAGGTATCTACAAAGAAAAAGGTTACACACAAAAAGAAGCTCTACAACAAGCTAGGGTCGCACACATTTTAAGACATGGAGAATACAATAAGAAAACAGGGAAGGTAAAACTATGGACAATATAAAAAACCCACCTCATTACGCTAACCATAAAATAGAACCTATTGATTACATCATAGCCAATGGTCTCACATACTGCGAAGGCAATGTTGTAAAATATATTTCAAGATGGAGACGTAAGGGTGGCATGGAAGACTTGAAGAAAGCAAAACAATACATTGATTTTATTATAGAGAAAGAAGGAACACCTAAAGTTACGGACACAAAAGATGATTGATTACGAAAGAGACGAGTTACTTACTGACTTCGGTAAGACAACTTTAAAAGATAGGTATTTACTACCAGAAGAAACATCACCGCAAGATGGATTTATGAGAGCGGCAAAAGCATTTTCAGATAATGATGAGATGGCAGAAAGAATTTATAACTACGCTAGTAAACTTTGGTTTATGTACTCCACACCTATTTTATCTAATGGTGGTACTAACAGAGGTATGCCTATCTCTTGTTTCTTAAACTATGTAGGTGATAGTAGAGAAGGATTAACAGGACATTACACAGAGAATGCTTGGTTGGCATCTATTGGTGGTGGTATCGGTGGTTACTGGGGACATGTTAGAAGTGATGGTGTAAGTACATCAGGTGGTTCACAATCATCTGGTTCAATACCTTTTCTTCACGTTGTCGACAGTGAGATACTTGCATTCTCACAAGGTAAAACAAGGCGTGGAAGTTATGCGGCATACATGGATATGTCACACCCAGAGATAATAGAATTTTTAGAAATGCGTAAGCCTAGTGGTGGAGACATACATAGAAAATGTCTTAACCTACATCATGCAATAAATATATCTGATGAGTTTATGCAGTTGATAGAAAAATGTATTGCTGAACCTACCTATGATGACAGTTGGAATTTAATCGACCCTCATACAAAAAACGTAGTACGAACTGTATCAGCTAGAGAATTGTGGCAAAAATTATTAGAGACAAGAGTTGCTACTGGTGAGCCTTATGTTTCATTCATAGACACTATCAATGACGCATTGCCTGAAACACAAAAGAAACTAGGATTAAAAGTACATCATTCTAATTTATGTACAGAGATTACATTACCTACTAATGAAAATAGAACAGCAGTGTGTTGTTTGTCTTCAGTTAATTTAGAAAAGTATGAAGAGTGGAAGAACGAGCCATTGTTTGTACCAGATTTAGTTAGGTTTTTAGATAATGCTTTGTCTTACTTTATAGAGAATGCACCAGAAAGTGTATTCAGAGCAAAGTTTAGTGCGGCTAGTGAAAGAAGTATTGGGTTAGGAGCTATGGGTTTTCACGCATACTTACAATCTAAAGGTATACCTTTTGAAAGTGCATTGGCTAAAGCTCTTAACTTAAAAATATTTAAAAAGATTAAACAAGAAGCAGTTGAAGAAAGTGAAAGACTAGCAATTAAAAGAGGTGAAGCTCCTGATATGGAAGGAACAGGCAGACGTAATGCACACCTGTTAGCCATAGCACCTAACGCATCATCATCTATTATTTGTGGTACGACATCACCATCAATAGAACCATACAGAGCTAACGCTTATGTACAAAAAACAATGTCAGGTTCTTTTCTAGTTAAGAATAAATATTTAGAAAAGTTACTAGATAAAAAAGGCATGAACACTGATGCAGTGTGGCAATCTATTGTAGCACAGAGAGGTTCAGTATTACATTTAGATGAACTATCTGATTATGAAAAAGATACATTTAAAACATCTATAGAAATTAATCAGCAATGGGTAATAGAACATGCGGCAGACAGACAACAGTATGTGTGTCAAGGTCAGTCAGTAAATGTATTTGTACCTGCTGATGTAAACATTAAAGAGCTACATGACATACACATGTTAGCTTGGAAAAGAAAAATAAAAACTTTGTACTATTGTAGAAGTGAAGCAATCAAACGTGCAGAGTTAGTATCAAAAAAAGTAGAAAGAACAATCATACCTGAAGCCGATTGTTTAGCGTGTGAATAATGAAGAGATATATATTAGAAATTATCTATCATTATTCAACAGCTTTAACATCTTGGTCATGGCAAAAATTATACGGAGATAGAAAGAAGGGAGCAGGTTACAAAAATGACAGATAGTAGTTTATTTGATGGGACAAATTACCCAAGAATAAAAAAGAAAAGAAGAAAAATTAAAACAAAACAATCAGTGCTATGGACTGTGTATCACACAATTCTGGCAGTGGAATTATTAATCATAATTATTATAGAAGGGATTGAATTATTAAGATGAGTTTATTTAAAAAGAGAGCATACTACAAACCCTTTGATTACGAATGGGCATTTCAATCATACGATATGCAACAGAAAATGCACTGGCTACCAAGTGAAGTACCATTGCATGAAGATGTAAGAGACTGGAATGAAAGATTAAGTGGAGAAGAAAAAAATTTAATAGGACAGATATTGAAATTCTTTACACAAGGAGATGTCGATATAGCACAAGCCTATTTAGATAAATATATTCCACAGTTTAAATCACCTGAAATAAGAATGATGTTATCTGCAATAGCTTCTAGTGAAGCAAACCATGCACATAGTTATTCTTTATTAAATGATACTATTGGATTACCTGATAAGGAATACAAAGCATTCCAAGAATATAAAGAAATGTCTGATAAACATGAGTATTTATTTACATCTAAAGGTAAAGGTCTTGAAGGACTAGCTAGAGAGATAGCTTGTTTCTCTGCATTTGGTGAAGGTTTACAGTTGTTTGCATCATTTGTTATGCTTCTTAACTTCCAAAGATATGGACGTATGAAGGGTATGTGTCAGATAGTAACTTGGTCTATCAGAGATGAGACACACCATGTTGAAAGCATGATTAAATTGTTTCATCAAATCATAAAAGAAAACCCAAATATTTGGACAGAAAAATTTAAAGCAAGTATCTATCAAACAGCTAGAGACATGGTTGACCTTGAAGATAAGTTTATTGATTTAGCGTTTTCTATGGGTGGTATCAGAGGATTAAAAGCTGATGAAGTTAAAGAGTATATTAGATACATAGCAGATAGAAGACTACTTCAGTTATCTTTAAAACCTAATTATGGTGTCAAAGAGAACCCATTAGCGTGGTTAGATTGGGTATTAAATGGCGTAGAACATGCCAATTTCTTTGAGAATAGAGCCACAGAATATAACAAAGGTACTGTAACAGGTAATCTTTGGGACTAACCTTACACTTTTAGATGAAAAACGTAATGGAAGATTTAGTTCTGCCTGAAAATGTTAATGACTTTATTGAGTTGTTAAACAAAGTTTACCCTGAAAAGTCACCTGATTTAAAAGATGATACTAAAACTATTTATTTTAAAGCAGGTCAAAGGGACGTAGTTAATTTTATCAACACACTTAAAGAGAGGGATAAATAATATGTGCATGTCAAGAAAAGCTCCTGCCGCACCTGTTCAGCCAGTTGCTCCAACACCAGTTAGAGCAGACCAAGAACAAGATTTAGCACCAGAATTAGTAAAAGCTAATGAGGCAGATTTAGACATCAAAAAGAAGAAAGTTAAAAAATCTGGTACAACAGCTTTAAATACTTCTTCAGGTTTGAACATAGCTACTAACACTACAGTCTAATTAGATGGAATACGCAGGTAGTTTACAGAAAGCTCATACAGCTAAAGAACGATATCTTAAACTACAACAAGACAGAGAACACTATTTAGATAGAGCAGAAGAGTGTAGTGAATTAACTATCCCATCACTTATTAAACCTGAAGGTTTTACATCTTCAGATGATTTATACAATCCATTCCAATCAGTTGGTGCAAGAGGTGTCAACAATCTAGCAAGTAAACTTCTTTTATTATTGCTTCCCCCTAACTCCCCATTTTTTAGATTATCAATTACAGGTGACGCTAAAAAAGAATTAGAAGAAAATAAAGACATGAAGACTGACATTGAGAAGTCTTTGTCTGTAATAGAAAAAGAAGTGTCAGGTAAAATTGAACAACTTGCATTAAGAGTTTCAGTATTTGAAGCATTAAAACACCTGATTGTAGGCGGTAATGTATTAACTTACTTACCTAAAAAAGGTAGCATGAGAGTGTTTCCTTTATCACAATATGTAGTTAGAAGAGATGCGTCAGGTAATGTATTAGAAATAGTTATTTGTGAGAAAGCTAGTATTTTATCTTTAGGTCAAGAAGTATCAGAACAAGTTATTTCTGACCCAGATTATAAGTCTGATGAAAACATAGAACTATATACACATATTTATAAATTAAATGACAATGAGTTTTATGTTTGCCAAGAAGTAAACGGAATTAAAATACCTTCTAGTGTTGGTACATTTAAAAAAGAAAGAATGCCTTACCAAGCATTAAGAATGGTTAGAGTTGACAATGAAGATTACGGCAGAGGATATGTAGAAGAATTTTTAGGTGACTTAAAATCATTAGAAGGATTATCACAAGCACTTGTAGAGAGTGCGGCGGCATCATCTAAAATAGTATTTATGGTTAGACCTAACTCTGTTACTAGAAAAAAAGATTTAGCTATGACTAGAAATGGTGACATCATTACTGGTACGGCTGATGATGTGTCTGTACTACAAGCACAGAAACAATATGATTTACAAGTAGTAGAAAGAAGTATTGCTAAACTAGAAGAAAGAATGTCTTACGCATTCTTACTACACACAGCAATACAAAGAGATGCAGAAAGAGTAACTGCACAAGAAATTAGATACATGGCAGAACAATTAGAGACTGCTATGGGTGGTATTTATTCATTACTATCACAAGAGTTCCAACTACCATTAGTTTCTATACTGATGAAGAGAATGGAACAAGCAAATGAAATACCAAAACTACCTAAAGGTACAGTTCAACCAACTATTATTACTGGTATTGAAGCATTAGGTAGAGGTAATGATTTACAAAAATTAAGAGAATTTGTTGCAGAGATAGGAAATCTTGCACAGATAAATCCGCAAGTTGTTCAGGCATTAAACCCTGATGATTTAATCAAACGTATCGCTATTGGTTTAGGGATTGATACAGATGGTCTATTAAAATCACAAGAGCAACTAGCAGAAGAACAAGCGGCTCAAGAAGAACAAATGCAAGAACAACAGATGGTTCAGATGGCAGAGAAAGCTATCCCACAAGTCGCAAACAATCTAACTAAACCACAATAAGGAAACACAAATGGTAGATACAATAGAGATAAAAGAAGCAGAAACTACTAGCGAAAAACCAGTAGAAGATAATGTTACACAAAGTAAACCTGAAGGCTTACCTGAAAAATTCAACAGTGTTGAAGATTTAGCAAAGTCATATTCAGAGTTAGAAAAAAAACTTGGTGACAACAAAGAAGAAGCACCTAAAGAAGATGCTCCTAAAACAGAAACTAAAAATGATTTAGAGGTTGCTGAAAAGGCAGTTGAGAGTGCAGGTTTAAATATGGATAACCTTGCAACAGAGTATAATGAAAAAGGTGAGCTAGATGCAAAATCATACGAAGCATTAGAAAAAGCAGGTATACCTAAAGATTATGTAAACCAGTTTATTGAAGGTCAAAAAGCAATCGCTGACCAACAAGCAACATCTATTAAAGATATGGTAGGTGGTGCAGATGCTTACGCAGAGATGTCTAATTGGGCGGCAGAGAATATGTCCGAACAAGAAAAGACAGCTTACAATACAGCCGTTAATTCTAAAGATGTTGAAACTGCAAAGTTAGCAGTCGTAGGATTAAAAGCTAAATTTGAAAGTGCAAATGGTAATGAACCAAGTCTCGTAGAAGGCAAAGGTACAATCACAGGACAAGATGGTTATAGGTCTTGGGCTGAAGTTACTGCCGCTATGGGTGATGACAGGTATTCAAAAGACCCTGCTTATCAAGCAATGGTTCAAGATAAATTAAGTAAATCGGAGTTATAATATGAGCCTTTATAAAAACATGAACGCCAGAAAAAAATCTGGCACATCAAGACCAAAAAGTAAAAGTACGATATCCGCTAAAGCATATAAAAATATGAAAGCAGGATTTCCTAAAAAGAAAAAGACGACATAAAAAAATAGTTGTGCAACGCTTATGCGTGGCAACTGCCAACTTTAATTAGCCAAATAACTTGACCCCTTGCGAGGGACAATCTTGACTAAATAACTTATTGAAGAGGCTTTTATAAACTAACATCAAAAAAGGAGACAATCACATGTCAAACGCAAATCCAGTTAAATTCGGAAATGCTAATAGTGGTGGAACTCGTGATGATGCCCTGTTTTTAAAAGTATTCGCAGGTGAAGTAATTACTTCATTTGACAGAGCTTCAAAAACACAAGGTGCTGATATGGTAAGAAGTATCAGTAATGGCAAATCTGCATCTTTTCCAGTAATGGGAAGAATTGGTGCGGAGTATCACGCAGTTGGTGCTGAAATATTAGGTTCTGCAGTTAACTCAAACGAAAAGGTTATTACAATTAATGACCTTTTAATATCTTCAGTATTCGTATCGAATATCGAAGAAGCAAAAAACCATTGGGACGTAAGAAGTGCGTACTCTACTGAAATGGGTAGAGCATTATCTTTCCAAAAAGATAAGCATATCTTACAAACTATTGGTCAAGCAACTCTAGCTAGTGCAAACGTAACTGGTGGAGACGCTACAACTAACGTAGTCAACACAGGTATCGCATCTTCTACAGATGCTACTGCGGCTAATGCAATGATAGATGCTATCTTTGCGGCGGCTAAAGAACTTGATGCAAACTACGTTCCTTCAGAAGGCAGAAAATGCTTTATGAGACTTGAAGAATACTACAAATTAGCGAATGCTACTAATGCAGTCAATGTTGACTTCAGTGGTGGTGCTAATGGTGGTGTTGCATCAGGCAAAGTTGCAAAAATTGCAGGAATTGAATTAATACCAGTTCCTCACTTTGTAGCTTCTAATGTTACTTCAGGTGCAGACGCAGGTTCAGCAACTAATGGTGGTTCAACTCCTCAAGCAGTTAACCTATCAAACTTTGTTGCTCTTGTATCTCACCCTTCAGCAGTCGGAACTGTTAAGCTAATGGATTTAGCTGTTGAAAAAGAGTACGACATCAGAAGACAAGGTACGTTAATGGTTGCTAAATACAGCATGGGTCATGGTGTATTAAGACCAGAAGCGGCAGTCGGAATTAAAGAAGCGGCATAGTCCCTCTTTACTTACATTGGGCGGAGATTAACACTGACAATCCGCCCAGTGTTTTCACACAAAATTTAACACAAAGGATAGATGACTACACAGATTACACCTACTAGCGAATTACAAGCTGTAAATATAATGCTCTCTACAATCGGAGAAGCACCAGTGAACAGTATTACTGGAACTACTACAGTTGATGTAAGTACAGCAAAAAATATTCTTAATGAAACATCTATGTCTATCCAATCACAAGGGTGGAATTTTAACACACATACAAATTATAAATCACTATCTTTAGACAGTGACAGCAAAGTACCCCTACCTTCAAACTGCGTTAAGGCAGACGCAAACTCTCAATTCAGACATCTAAATTACACTATTAGAAGTGGTTACTTATACGACATGGAAAACCATACAGACGTATTTACTACTGCACCTAAATCAGTAGATTTAGTTTTAGTACAACAGTTTGAAGATTTACCAGAATACGCAAGACAATATATTACATTAAAAGCGGCAAGAAGATTTGCGGCTAGATTTATAGGTGATAAAGAAATTACACAATTAATTGGTCAAGATGAGAATGAAGCTCTTATGGCATTTCATCAAGCAGATAGCCAAGAGAGTGACATTAATATGCTTGAAGGTGATAGCAATACATTCTCTATAATTCACAGACCCACTAGAAGGCATTACTAATTATGGGAAGTGTTGTTTCACAATCTATTCCTAACTTCTTAAATGGTATGTCCCAACAGACACCAACACAAAGAGGTATCAATCAGGGAGAAGACCAAATAAATTTTCAAAATGGTTTAGTAGATGGTTTATCTAAAAGACCTCCTTTAGATTTTGTAGCAACATTAGACAGTAGTAATATTTATTCTAACAAAACAAAATTTTGGCAAATACAAAGAGATGCTGATAATCAATACATTGTAGCTTTATATAATGGTGGAATAAAAGTATTTGATTTACAAGGTAATGAAAAGACAGTTACAGTTGCAAGTGGTTCAAGTTATTTAACTTCAACAAACCCTAGAGAAAACTTTAAGTTAGTTAACATTGCTGATTATACATTTATTGCTAACACAGCAACAACAGTATCGGCTGACAGTACAACGTCTGCGGCTAAAGTAGAAGAGTTTTTAATTGTTTGTAAATTAACGAACTATGGTAGAGAATATAAAGTTGCATTGAAACACCCATCAATGGCACAAGAACTAGAAGTAATTTTTCAGTTACCTTCAGGTAATGATGCTTCTACTGATGCAAAATTTAGAGATACAAACAAAATTACTGATATACTTTTATATGGAACATCAAGTACACACTGGGATAGTGCGGCTGATGGTATTGGATTTAAAGTAGTTAGAACTGACACTAATGCTTCTGTATCTACTACACAAGGTTTAGCAAACTATTCTGGTTTTACTTCTTATTTTACATTTGAAGCATACGACAGTGTCATTTATGGAAAACCAACAGACCAGAATGCTAACTATACTATAACTACTTCTGATGGTTCTGGTAACACAGCCATGTATTCTATTAGAGATGAAATACAAGATTTTAGTAAGTTACCTTTTTATGGAAAAACAGGTGTAATTATAAAAATTACTGGAGAAGAAGGTGATACATTATCTGATTACTATGTTAACTTTTCTGGTAAGTCTGGTGTATGGAATGAAACTATAGCACCTGCAACTTCTGTAGGCGTAGATAATTCTACAATGCCACACGCATTGATTAATAACAATAATGGTACATTTACTTTTCAACAATTAGATTGGACAGACAGAGTATGTGGAGACAGTGAAACTAACCCTGACCCAACTTTTGTTGGTAAAAAAATTAATAACCTTACATTTTATAAAAACAGATTAGGTATCTTATCAGGAGAGAATTTAGTATTAACAGAAAATGCTTCTTTCTTTAATTACTTTGCAACAACATCTACACAAGTATTAGACACTGACCCTATTGATATTGCGGCTTCAGGTACACAGGTTAACACACTTAAAAACTCTGTAGGATTTAATGAAAGTTTATTATTATTTTCTGATACCGCACAATATAAATTAGATAGTTCAGGTGAAAGTATATCACCTACAACAGCTATACTTAATGAAGTATCTTCATTTGAACATGATGATAAAGTAACACCAGTATCAGCAGGTAAGTTTGCATATTTTGCACAAGCAAGAACAAACAATACAGCAATAAGAGAATATTTTGCTGATGATGATACACTTACTAATGATGGTATGGATATTACAGTATCAGTAGGAAATTTAATACCTACTGACTGTCATCAAATTATAAGTAATACTACAGAAGATACATTAATATTTCTAGTTTCAGACACAGGGGATAGTCAAACAGCACCTTATAGTGGCACAGTGTCTACAACATACGCTAACACAATGTATATCTATAAGTATTTCTTTGATGGTGGTGAGAAGGTACAGAACGCATGGTCTAAATGGGAATTTAAAGGTGTTAAGATTATTGGTGCTATGTCATTAGAAAGTTTTATTTATGTATTAGCGTCAGAGGGAACTACTACAAAATTATTAAAAATAGATTTAAGAAATTTAAAAGATACAACAATAGGTCATGGAGTTTATCTTGACCTTAAAACTTCAGTCACAGGAACGTATGATGCGGCAACAGATTTAACTACGTTTACATCACCTTATGGTGCAAAGACTGGATTGATTGCAGTAGATAGAACTAATGGTAATAACTACACAGCAACAAATACAACAGGTTCAACATATACAATCGCAGGAAACCACACAGCGTTATACATTGGTGTTCCATACGAAAGTAAATACACAATGTCTACACAGTATGTAAGAGAGAATACTGGAAGAGGATTAGTAGCAGTAACTTCAGGTAGATACCAAATACGAAACATATCATTTAATTTTGAAAACAGTGGGTTCTTCCAAGTAGAAGTTACTCCTACTAATAGAGATACGTCTACAGCTATTATGAATGGTTATGTTATTGGTACAGCCACGTCAGTGGTAGGACAACCTGCTATAGCAACAGGAACTTTAAGAGTACCTGTACAATGTCAAAACACAGAATTTACTTTGAATATTAAATCTTCATCTCACTTGCCTATGTATATCGCAGGTGCAGAAGTTGAAGGTTATTATCACAATAGAGCAAGAAGGATTTAATGAAAGAAAATTACGTTAGAAAAGCAGAATTAAAAGATGCGTTAGAGTTAGCACCAAAGATTAGAAAAGGTGACAGACAAGAGATTATGGCTTCAGATGGTGCATCACCATTAGAGGCTTTAGTAATACCTTTTACACAACAAGGAAAAATTTATTCTATTATTGGAACAAAATCAGAAGGTGTAATTGGCATGTTTGGTTCTAACCCATCAAAAGAAAAAGGTTATGGCATAGTTTGGTTATTGTCTAGTGAAACTTTATTTAAACATACAAAACAATTTATTCAAGAATGTCCAAAATGGATAAATGATATGAGTAAAGGTTATGAATACGTCTACAATTTTGTAGATGAGAGAAATTGGAAAAGTTTAAAATGGTTACAATTTTTAGGATTTGAACCAAAGAAAAAAATAGGAGATTTCGGTATCGGTAAGATGCCATTTTTATTAATGATGAAAGAGGTAAAATAAATATGTGTACTGTTCAAGCGGCACTTCAGGTAGCAGGAGCAGTTGTTCAGTATCAGAATAAGAAAGCTGAAAACAAAGCTATTAGAAGAGACCAAGAAACAACAAGACGAAATGCCGATAAAGGATATTTACATGACCTCAATAAGATTGACCAAGAAAAAGTAAATGCTGACATGGAAAAAGCAAAAGCTGAAATTAAAACTAAAGCGGAAAGAGATGGTGAAATTGCACAAAAAACAAATCTAGGTTTTGGTAATAATACAAAAATAGTCCAATCTATTGGTGCATTATATGATGAAGATTGGAATGAAATAACAAGTGGTTATGACAAAGATATTCAATTATTTGCTAATCAAAAAACAGAAGCATACGCTAATATGTCTAAAACTTACAATAGTTTAAAACCTCCTATAGAACCATCAAGAACTGGACTACTTATTGATGTAGGCAGTTCAGCTTACGAAGGTTATCAAAATAGTCAAACAAACACAGAGGCTAAAAAATAATGGCTAAATATCAAAGACAAGGAACAAATAAATACTATGGTGCGGCTAACGCAGGGTATGTATCAACAGGTAGCAGTGCTGATGGTTTAGCTAAATCATTAACAAACGCAGGTTATCAAATTGGTAAAGCAGAAAGTCTAAGAATAGATAGAAAAAAAGATAAAGCTATTGCAAAGATAGATGAGTTATATGCTACTGGTAAATCGTTTGAAACTATCCAAGCAGAGATTATTTCAGGTAAACACAAAGAACTAACTGGTAAATACATAGAAGCTACTACTAATTATCATGCAGGAAGAGTTAAAGCACATGAAGTAATAAATACTATTAAACAAGCTAAAATAGATGATGGCTATGATATTTCAGATGAAAGTATGAGCCTTGAATTGTTTTATAAAAAACACATGCCTGATACAAAAGCAATGGACACTTCTACATTATTAGGTTTTACAACACAATTTAATAAATTTAGACATGCAGATGCAATGGAAGATGCTGAAGCTAGAGGTAAATTTAATTCAGAAGAAAAAGTTAGAAAAGGTGCAATGCTGTTAGACGATATTCCTACAGAAAATATAAAAAATGAATTGTCAGATTTTATTACAGGATTACAAATAAAAGTACCTAATGGTGATGGTTCAAATACACCAAATCTATTACACACAAATGCAGAAACTTTAGCTATTATTAGAAGAAGTATAGTTGACATCATTGCTAATGCTAAAACAGAAACAGATTTAAACAGAGCAGATGTATTGTTAAATACAAATTTAGGTTATTCAAAAAATGGTTCAGCTATTGGAACTATAGCGTCAAGAAAATCAAAAGAAATTTTAATTATTCAAGATAAACTAGAAAGAAAAAGAAGAGCATTAATTATTAATGACAGAACAGAAAAATCTGAAGATGAAAAACAATTAGTTAGAGATGTAAATGCGGCTATCTTTGAACAAGTAGAATACGGAACTCCTGATGGAGTTCAATTAAGAGATAAAACTTATGCAGAAAAGATGGAACTGCGAGACCAATTAGAAGAAATAGGAGTAGCTTCATACATAGAAAATTTTGATAGATTAATGAATAACAACACTTACATTGATACAGACCCTGCTGTTTACAATCAATTAGTGTCTAGTATTTATGATGGTGAGTTTACTAGCCAAGAAGAAATTTCCCAAGCAATAAATGAATTAAACATAGACCCTAGATTACTTTCACCAACATTGTCGTTATTTGAAAGTTGGTCAAAGTCTAGCACTAAACAAGGTTCAGTACATACAACCAACACAACGTACAAAGAAGGTCTTAAATACATTGAAAACGCTGTTAGAGGTAATTTTACTTCAGGTGGAATACTTAAAGAAAATGGTAATCAAGCTATTAGAAATGCACACAATTACATGAAGAAAGAATTGTATGATTTTGAATTTCAATATGAAAAAGAAAATGGAAAACAACCTTCTACTTTTGAACGTGAAGAATTTTTACAAAAAATGGGTGACATTGTAATTAAGAATTTTACAGAAGGTAATATTGCACCAAGTTTAAAATCTATGCCTGAATATGAACAACAAATAAAAGAAGCTGAAGAAGCTAAAAAGGTAAAAGATGAAAAATATGAACTAGCAGAAATACCTGATATGGTACAAACTGTTTCTAATATTCTTTCAGATAATCAATTAGGAAATACTAAATTAATAAATGAAACATTAGATAAATTTGACCCTTCATTTGCAGGAATACCTTTTACAGGTGATGATAGTGCATTTGGTGAAAGTGATGCAGAAAGTAAAATTAGATTTGCAAATGAACAATTACCTACAGTAATTGCACAAATTTTAGATAGTTCTAATTTTAGTCAAACACAGATGGACGCTATGGAACAAGGAGATTATGAAAATTTACTTAAAACAATAGCAACAGGTTTAGGAAATAACGTAACTACTGAAATTGTAGATGCGGCATTAACCATATTAAGAGGAAAAAATAAATAATGGCAACTTCTATTAATAAAAGTAGCACAATTACTACACAAACTTTTGCAGAAGATTTAGCAAAACCAGATAGTGCGGCGTTAGCATTAGAAGAAATACAAACAGAAAATTTTTACAACACATTAAAAAGTTACTATTCTTACAGAGAAGCAGACAATAGTTTTAATAATATGTCTCACGCAGAGTTATTAGATTATTTTTATGAAGATAGGTCTTGGAGAAATAACAATACAGTTTCTATGGGTATGGACATGGCTAATGTATTTGGTGAAGAAGATAAAAAAAGACTAACAGAATTTTCTTACATACAACAAACGTATGCACAATTACCTTCGTTTTGGAATGACCCAAATAGAACTTTTGGTTCATGGTTAATTGATAATGGTGGTGCTATGTTAGCAGACCCAGTTAACTTAATAGGATTAGGTGTTGGTGGTCAAGCGGCAAAACAAGGTTACAAAGCCGCTTTAAGAGTTGCTCTTAAAGATAAGATGGCTAAAGAAATATCAGAAATTACAATTAGAGAAGCCGCAAAAGAAGCTGAACAATTAGCTTTAGGCAAAGCAATTAAAAAAGGTGCATTAGCAGAAGGTTATATCAATGCAGGTATTGCAGGTGGACAAGATATATTATTACAAAATACTGCTGTTAAAGCAGGTATACAAGATGAAGTTAGTCTAAAACAATCAGGCATAGCAACTGCCGCAGGGTTTGGTTTTGGTACTATCTTTGGTGCAGGATTTACCGCAGGTGCTTTTAAATTAACAAATAGAAGTCTTACTAAAAAC